>OHFG01000826.1_pt1 | contig 18442 bp, 18 predicted proteins | sample 1567411 | NCBI WGS metagenome assembly OHFG01 (sample SAMEA3879563, study PRJEB24766) | human gut metagenome | biome: human-associated habitat; feature: feces | place: USA | collected 1985/1987
ATACAACCGTTACTACTGGGCGATATGTTGAAGCATACATCAATGAACAGAAATGAAGTATTTATGCATTGCGATAAAAACAAGCTGGCGAAAGAATTTGCTGCCATGTATTCCGATAACGAGGAACAGGCGGCAGCAGTTAAGGAAGTCGATAGAGCATTTGCCAGAATGGAGACCGTCACGCCAAAAGCAGTAAACCCGGATGAGCAAAGTATCATTGTGGTTTGCAAGGGATTTGGCGATGAAGGCGATGACACTGTCTGTATCGAAGTGGGAGACCTCCGTAACTGGAAAGAAAAGCACACGAAAAAATCTGAGCCTATTAGTGACGAGATGCTGACCTTTATGAGCACGGACGAAATTGAAAACGCGGTGATGAATCAGGACCTTCCCACGAAATATGCTTTTGAACTCAGCGCTTGGGACGAGATTCTTAGCTGGAAACTTGCACCATCTAGTATCTACATCTACGGCCTTGAGTTTTGCCTGTCCCGTGTGTTGTGGGAAATGACATTCTTCGGAGTGGATGAATCCGGTGTGGAGTTGGAAAAGGAAAAGCTCGATACGAGATTTGAGGAAGCGCAGAGGTTTTTTGATGAAAACAAAGAACCTCAAATCGGATTCTCGATTGAAGACATTGCTAAGAAGCTTCTCGGCGATGATTATACAGAAGACTGGTATCCCGAAGAGGAGCAGGAACGCGACCGCCGAAATATGGTTATTTCCTCCTATAAGGACAACAATGAAATGGAACGGCTGCTCATGATGCTTTAAGAGAAAACGAGAAGGGGAGATGAGGATGAGCGAAATCTTCGTGGCGGGAGATATCCATGGAAACTATCAAGGATTGATGGAATCTCTCAATGCAGCAGGCTGGCAGGAAGGCGATACCATCATCTGCGTGGGAGATGTCACCGACCGTGGAAAAGATAATGCCAGAACGGTGTCTTTTCTGCAAGAGCATGAATGTGATGTGAGATTGGTTCAGGGCAACCATGAGCTTCAACACAGGAAGATGCTTCAGTACTATCATGTGTTAATCAAAGTCCCCCAAATTCGGTTGTTTGCGGCAGGAATATTCAGAACATACAAGGCAGGATATACTTATCCCAAAACAAAAGAAGAACTCAAAGAGTATGAGTGCAGTGCTGATAAACGAATCGAAATTATTCGGGGGAAGCCAAAGACTTTCTATGCATTCGTTCGTGCCTTTATCACCTATACGATAGCATGGGAAGACGATAGCCTTTGGAAGATTATTCTGTACTTGCTGGAAGTGATGTGCGGCAATCCCTATGATGCCGAAAGAACTATATACGAGTATCTCTCCTGTACAAGGAAACAAAGAGCATTATTTGAATGGCTTTGGAATCAGACGGTTACGGAGGTTAATATAGATTATACAGAGCCATATAGATATCAGCATATAGTGATTACGCATAACAATCCTTTTGGAAGATATTACAGTTACGACCTGGATGAGTTACGACCTGGACACGATAAGACGCTCTATATCTTTGGACACATCCCGCATTCCGAAATTGTGAGATTCGACAGGGATTGTTCCGGATGCACTTATCTGGACATTGACACATCTCCGAACTCGGTTGGCGTCATTAAGCTGAGCGATTATCTCTAAGAAAGCATAAGCACCATAGGGGCACAGAGCCTCTGTGGTGCTTTTTCTTTTTGCATGGGTAAAGTTTCCTTGCTCATACGAAAACGATGCGCAGGTAAGGGCTTTCTGACGGCTGTGAGGAGGTAGAGCAATCAGTCCAAAGTCTGGTTTCATAATGTTCATCAGAACGGATGGCCTAGTCAAAACGAATCTATGCCAAGGCATACAGATTTCTCAGCAGAGCGCAGTCGTCCCAATAAGATAGGTTCAGAACGTCTGCAGGGCCTTGTGACAACTGCCAGCTTGTCTTTTTGGCTACCCGGTTGTCTCAGCAAACTCTCCTGTAACCAAAACCAGAGACTTGGCTATTCGGCTTTGATAAAAGCAGTTCACAAAGCGGACTTCCCATTGTATAATAGTGACATACATTTGAGTTTCGCAGGACTGATATCAGGTGGAGCAGATGGGCAAGAATCGGATGAGCCGCATGGAAGCGTGAGCAAGGAAAATCACAAAGACCACAAATATAATCTTGGCAGAACGGAAAATGCCAGGCTATGGACCGACTCGTACTCTGCAAAACTATTTCCGCTTGAATCTGAGATTCTAGTGGATGACAGGGCTCTTGAGAAAGCCGAGGCAGGGGAATATGTGCTTTGCGAGCAAGTAGACCCAGGAAAATATCAGGATAGAATCGAGAAAGTCCTTGTGTATTTCTGGAGCCGGAAATATCCTTCCTGAAGCCAATAAATTATTGCGGAGGAACCTTAATGGGAACATACATCACGCATGAGGGCTTGCCGTTCCATGGCGCTCTCGAGAAAATCAGAATCAGGTCCTGCCGAGTGGCCGACCTATCTTTGCCAGGGTTCGATGAAAAGCAGCTTCTCGAAATCACACGGGATGGAACAGCGAAGCTCACGCAAAAGACGCCAGAGGGAACGAAAAAGGCTAAAACCCGTATTTCACAAGCCGATACTGACTACATCTTTGCTGCATTCTCCGAAACATTCGCGAACTATCGCAGGAAACGCATCCCGTCAGTTAGTGGACATTGGCGTGTCCGGCTTCTAACGGATGACGATGAAGTATACTTCTACCACGGGGCGAATGGCCAGGACTACCGCTATCACGACGAGTCTCTCACGGATATCCTTCGGCAAAGAACCGGAATGCCAGAGCTGTTCGGTCTTTGTGTTAAGGCCGAAACGAAGAACAAGGTGAAATCCATCGAAATCAGCCTGGAACAGACTGCGGTAGATGAGGTAAAAGACCAATATGTAAATGAGTACGGAATTTGTATACATGATACAAATGAATGGTTGCTCGTTAGTTCAGAGGGCACGATAACTTATAATCGCCGTATTGCGCGTGTGGGAAGAGTCTCCTTGCAGTACGAACTCAAAGACAAGGTGGCGGAGTTCCTCAAGGTATATGATGACCAGAGCGTGTTTTCCCACCCAAAAGGACACTCACCAGATACTGTACAGGATGAGGTTCGAAAGACCTATAGAATAGTCGTGACTCGTGACAGTGGAGACACTTCCGTTCTGGAAGGCTCATTCGACAAGGACGGTCTGCCCGATAACTGGCCGGACTTTGTTGGCAGGCTGACAGACTTCTTCCAGGGCCAGAGCCTCGGGATGTTGTTCGACTCTCGCGTGTATAGCAAAGTATTGAGGAAGTGCAATGAAGTGGCTTTTTGTGGTGTCGATATCGATGGCGTGGTGAGAACACGCTATTACCGCTGTGGGGACGAAATCTGCGAGGGAGATACGGTCGTGGTCCCAACACCGATGAAACACACAATGGCCATTGGACGGGTTGTTGAGATTCGGAATTATCCCAAAGACCAGATTCCGAAAGACATGGCGCGGGTACAAGAAATTCTTGGTCTTGCCAAAGAAACAGAATAGGGAAAAGAAAAAAGAGGGGCTTAGAACAGCTCCTCTTTTCTTGTTGCTTTATTCGCCCAGAGCCTCTCCGAGCGAGAGGACCGCATTACGGACACATTCTGGGCAGGGACACAGAACCTTGCCGGTCTCAATGCCTTTCAGGTCCTTGCAGATGGTAGCACCGCATTTGCGCTCGAAATTCTGTACAAGCTCTTTGGAAATACGGGGCGTGCCTTTGCCATCCGTGAGAATACCTGCCACCATGACAGCGCCAATCAGGGCCCCGCAAGTGCTTTCCATACACCCCATACCGGCAGCATATCCCGCCGTCAGCTTCATCAGTGTTTCATCATCGATAGGTAGTTTGTCCTCAAACACCTTGACCACAGACTGTGTGCAGTTGCACTTTCCGGTCGCTTTCAGTTCAGCAGCAGCCGCTGCGCGTTCTTCGATACTCATATTTCACACTCCTTTTTTCCAGTATACCACAAGATAGGCTCAAGCAAAAAGAAAGGAGCCACCCGAAGGCGACTCCAATGGTTTGAATTTCAGTCTGCGTCGTGAAAGCATCAGGCGGCAGACGGGGTATCCGTTGCTGCATCAAAGAGCAGCGTGCCCTCGCCGTTGTAGCTTGCATCATTCAGAGCAGCGTAGGTGTAGTCAATGAAGTAGCCATCATCACCGTTATAGGCGGACTTCATGGAGATGAGATTGCCGTTGTCATCATAGGTGTTCTCGAAGGTCTGTTCGAAGTTGCCCATCGTAGCATCTTTGCCCTGCTGTTTGGTCATATTGCCATGCTCATCGTATTCGGTCGAGACCTCACTGCCCTGACCAAAATAATAAGTGGTCTTGTTGTCGCTCGCGCGCTTGTGATACACAATGTCATCTGCACCATCTTCGCTGACAGTTTCGATGTACAGGCCATCGACATCCATGGTATCGAAATCGCGGGTCGTGGTCTGGACACCGCTATCATTCGTGATAACTTCCGTGACGGGCAGCTCATGGGTATCATCATAGGTATAGGCGGTGGAGTAGTTCAGATACTGCTCACCATCACTTACGGTGTAGGACTCTTCGCTCAGTTTCCGGCCGTTGTCATCATAGGTGTACTGGCACACGATGGAAGGATTGCCATCCTCATCATCGCGTTCAATCATGTCCCCGTGGTCGTTGAAAACCTGAGTGTACAGATAGTTTTGCTCGCCATTGAGGTAGGAGGCCATTTTCAGGACATTGCCGTTCTCGTCCAGCTCTTTGATGATAACGGTGTCCATATCACTTGCTTTGTCGATTTCACGCATGAAAACCTCATTGCCGTTCTCATCGTACTTGTGAACGGTAACAACGCCATCTTCATCATCAGCACTGTAGTGCATCGTCTCGGTGCTCAACAGCAGGTCCTCCGCAGCAGCTTCGTCTACATCAGTAACCTCGGAAGGCGCTTCCTCCGGCGTAGTCTCCTCAACCACAGAACTTTCAGCCGGGGCGGTAGAAGCTGCTTCGGACGAGGAAGCGGCAGGCTTCTGAGTAGCACATCCGGCAAGCATCAGGGCTGTGGCGGTTGCCATGGCAGCGGCAGCGGTCAGGTTTTTGTTTCTCATGTTCTTTCGTTCTCCTTCGTTTGGATAGTTTTTGCACAAATACTTCAATGTAGTATTTGTTGTACAACTCCTATTGTATCTGGCTCGCATATCCCGACAAGCAAACAACCATTACAATTTAGTAACTATAAGCCGTCTGCCTTCGGATGGGCGGCTTTTTTTCTTTTGAAAAAATGTTTGACGAAACTTGCGAACAACCTACAATAAGTGTTGTACGACAGATAATAAACCGACATCAACCATTCATAATCTGACAAATTCAGACAGGCACCAATCGGGTGACCTGTCTTTTTTGTTGCAAGACCGCGTAATGCGGAGAAAGTCGAGGAAAGCTATGAACACCATTATGAACACCGCCGAATTCATCCGCGTTACCGACCTCCTGAAGAAGGAGAAAATTGCCAAAAATAGCGTCAACATATTTGCCGCTATGATGGCGATGCGCGAGAACCGCCCCGAAGCAATCTGCGCAGATGGCTTTAAGATGTCTATCCAGGCATCCGAAGACCACTACTGCCAGAAGGACGACGAGGGGAGCTACGTGAGCGTAGAAGTCGGGTTCCCGTCTCCGTCCGAGCCATTGCTCGACGAATATGGTGATGACGGAGTGTACGGCTATGTGCCGCTCACTGTTGTCGATGCCATCATCGCCAAGCACGGTGGAATCCTGCTCGATGAGCAGTAAGCCACTCTATCCAATTCCAGCATGACATTCGGCTGCACGCCGTATGCTCATATATGAAGCAGTTATCGTAAAAATGATAGCTGCTATTTTTATTTTACAAGCCTCGAAAATACGAGGAGAAAGAGAGTTTGCTATGAAAACCGCTATGAACACCAACATCAACACCAACACTACCAATTCCAAGAAAGTTATCCCCGGCATCAATGACGTGGCTACCAAATGCCCTAAGGTCGCTGCCATGTGGAGTGACAAGAACACCTTCTCTCCCAGTAAAGTGGCTGCGGGAAGCAGAAGAAAGTTCACATTTGTTTGCCCAGACTGTGGGCAGGAATTTGAAAGCAAAATCTTTAGTGTTGTTCGTTCGGTAATGAACGGTAACACTGGTTGCCCTGTTTGTGCAGGTAAAAAGATTGTTTCCGGCATCAACGATTTGGCTACCAAATACCCGAAAGCAGCCGCCATGTGGAGCAACAAGAACGCTTGCTCTCCCAGCGAAGCACCTGCAGGCAGCCACAAAAAGGCCGTCTTTGTATGCCCTGATTGCGGACAAGAGTTTGAGTCTTCCATTTGCAATGTTGTCAACTCTTTGATGCGTTATCGCACCGGTTGTCCCGTTTGTCGTGGTTTGAAAGTGGTTTCTGGAATCAATGACTTGGCTACAAAGTGCCCTGCGGCAGCCAACATGTGGAGCGACAAAAACGCTTGCTCTCCCGGTAAGATATCTGCAGGCAACAACAAAATGGCATGGTTTGTCTGCCCTGACTGCAAACAGGAGTTTAAGGCTCCCGTTTGCAACGTCGTCAATTCTTTGTTGCATGACAATACCGGTTGCCCTGTTTGTGCAGGTCGCAAGGCTATTTCCGGCGTCAACGATTTGGCGACCATGTATCCAAAAGCTGCTGCTATGTGGAGCGGCAAGAACGATTACGCCCCCAGCGAAATTCCTGCCCGTTCGTCCAGACGCGCCATTTTTGTGTGCCCCGATTGCAAACAAGAGTTTGTGACAAGCATCCACAACATGACGCGGGCTATTGCGTCCGGTGTTACTTGCTGCCCCAATTGCAGACTGCAGGGGCGTGCCATCAACGCAGCTCGCAAGGACGAGCATGGTTCTCCGAAATCTGTCGGCACTACGATGACGATGAAGAATGGCAGCAAAGCCACCTGCACCGCTTATCATGGTGTCAACAACATCACGGTGGAGTTTGAAGACGGGTTCGTTTTGTACCATGCTCGCTGGAACCAATTTGTCCGTGGTGCTCTTCACCACGGTCAGAAAGCTACTGAAGAATAATAAAAAAAGCCATCTAATACGAAGTTGGCTTATAAATGTAGCAGCTATCATCTTCCTGCAATGGGGGATGATGGCTGTTTTTTTATTGCAAGCCTCGAATGTTACGAGGAGAAAAGAGGATAATTATGAATACTTTTGTGAAGGTTATGCATGTCAACACCTGCAATTGCGCTGCTTGCGCATCTGTTCCGACTCTTGGCATTAAGATGCCGTATGAGGAAGAGGAAAAGAAAGCTACTAAAACTAGAAAGACTCGCCAAAAACTGATTGTTGGAGAAAACGATTTGGCTACGGTCGCTCCTGAAGTTGCCGCAATGCTGAGTGAGAAAGATAAGCACTTTGCTTTTGAAGTTACTGCTGGAAGCAACAGGAAACTTACTTTTGTCTGCCCTGACTGCAAGAAAGAGTTTGAGGCTAAAATTTGCAGTGTCACAATAGCAGTTTGCCCATGTCCTTATTGCCGCAAAGTAAAAAAAGCGCGTCGCAATCCGAAACCTATTGTTGGAGTTAATGATTTGGCTTCGCAATGCCCGCAGGCTGTAGCAATGTGGAGCGAAAAGAATAAATGCTACCCAGCAGAAGTTTTCGCCCAAAGCACTAAGACTGCAATTTTCAATTGCCCAAAATGTAAGCACGAATTTGAGACGACTGTCACATCCTTTGTGAAAAGCATCAAAAAATCGAAAGGCAATACTACTGGCTGCCCTATCTGTAATGGGACTAAAGTTGTTGTTGGCTACAATGATTTAGCTACGACCTGCCCCCAAGTAGCTGCTATGTTAAGCAAAAAAAACGCTGACTTTGCAACAAAGTACACTATGGGAAGCAATGCGGTTGCAAGTTTTACTTGTCCTGATTGCAAAAAAGAGTTTGAGGCTAAAATTTGCAAAGTCACAAATGTAGTTTACCCATGTCCTTATTGCCGCGATACGAAAATTCTCGCTAATCATATGGATTTGGAAACTTACTTAAAGAAAAATAATCGAGAGGATATTCTTAACTGTATTCGTCCAGATAGTCCGTATCAGGCAAGTGAAGTTTCTTATTCCAGCAACAAAACATTATTTCTTAATTGCCCTGAATGTGGTAATAAATGGGTGATTTCAGCTAATTATCTGACTGCACAAGGCATTAGTTATATGTGTGGTAATTGTAATCAAACGACAAATTTTATTTCCAAGCCAGAGCAGTATGCTGTTCGTATTGCAATGGGTTTTGCAAGGGAAAACGGAGTTCCAAATGCATTCGATGAAGTTCGTCACATTTTTGGCTATAACAACAAATATGGTGTAGATTTTGTCGATAACACTCGCAAGGTTTGCATGGAGTACAATGGTGTATATTGGCATAAAGACAAAAAAAGAGTTGATTGCTATAAATTCATCAAAATCCATAATGCCGGATATACTTTTATTCGTATACTGGAACCGGGCTTAAAAGCTTTTGACAAAAAATATGACATTGTATTGCCAAAAAACTACAAACACGGTAACGAGTATGAATCAAAAATCATGGAGGACCTTGGCTATAAGCTTATTTCTTTATTTGAGGAAATCTATAATTACAAGGCCACTCCTGAAATTCAAAAATTAGTCGATTTTAAAGAATTCGAAAAGTGGTACGATATTCATCGCAAAAGAATTTCTGCAAAAGCTACCGACAACGCAGCAAAGAAAGTTGCCTGATAGATTACAAGACCTCTGACGAACTCAGTCGTCTTTTTACATAGATAGCGTTTCCTGCCGTTCACCCATAACCGGGTGGGCGGCTTTTTCTTTTGCCAACTACTTGCCATACGTCAATTTCATGCATGAATTACAAAATAGTAACCGTTCCATACAACCGCTGGCGATGACTACCAGTTGTAGTGTATTTGATGGGACTTCCAAATTCTATTTTACACGCACATATTGCAACTTACGGTTGTATTTGCTATACTAATAACAACCGATAACAACCAACAAAGAGCAAATAACAACTAACAGGTGTTGTGGCAAACAAGGGAGGCTAATCATGGTGAGCGAACGAGTGATACTTCACTCTGACATGAACTCTTTCTATGCCAGTTGCGAAATGGCTTACCATCCCGAATTACGGGGTAAGCCGATTGCGGTATGTGGTGACCCGGAAAGGCGAAATGGCATCGTGTTGACTGCCTCGTATCCGGCCAAGCGGATGGGGGTCAAAACAGGGATGGCTTTGTGGGAGGCTCAGCAGCATTGCCGAGATATCATCTTTGTCCCGGCTCATTATGATTTATATACACGATACAGCGGATACACCAGAGAGATATTCCTCAGATATTCCGACATGGTTGAACCGTTTGGCTTGGATGAGGCGTGGCTCGACTGTACCGCAAGCCGGTCTCTCTTTGGAACAGGGGAAGAAATAGCTAAACAAATCTCCGACGCCGTGAAGGATGAGCTCGGCATCACCTGTTCTATCGGCGTGAGCTGGAATAAAGTCTTTGCAAAGCTGGGGTCCGACTATAAGAAACCGAATGCAACCACCATCATATCAAGGTCAAACTGGAAAGATATCGTATTCCCGCTGCCAGCAACGGACCTTTTGTATGTTGGGTCCAGAACGGGAAAAAAACTGTCAAACTATTGCATTCATACAATCGGGGATTTGGCGACCGCCAATCCAAACTTTCTGAAAGAAAAACTCGGGAAAATCGGCCCGATGCTTTGGGGATTCGCCAATGGCCTTGACACGGGAGCAGTGGCGAAATACGAGGGAAGGGAAGCTCAGGCACCTATCAAGAGCATCGGAAACAGCTGGACAACGCCACGGGACTTGAAGACTGACCGGGACGTCTGGATAGTGCTTTATCTTCTTTCGGAGAGTGTTGCGGCCCGCCTCCGGGAAAATCATTTCCAATGTCGGGGAGTAGAAGTGAGTCTCCGAGATTCCAGCCTTTTCAGCTTTGAGCGACAAGTCAAGCTGCCTCAGCCAACGATGCAGGAAAAGGATATTGCGGAGGCAGCTTACCAGCTGTACAAGAAGAACTACCGATGGAGTGAGCATCTTCGCTCAGTTGGCGTGCGTGCCATTGACCTGCGGTCGGATACCGAGCCGAATCAGATATCTTTTGAGTATAGTGCCGAAAAGCAAGAGGAGACTGAACGACTCGAATCCGCAATCGACGGGATACGAAATCGGTTCGGATACTACTCCGTGCAGCGAGCCGTCATGTACAAAGACCGGTTTCTCTCGCATTGCGATGCAAAGGGAGACCACACCATACATCCACACGGATATTTGCAGGGGAGTATCTAATTCATGCCAGAACAAAGAACCAAGAAATATGTCGAGGTCATCGCCGATTTCTCTCCTGAAGGCATATTGACACCTCAGACAGTCATCTGGGACACAGGTCAGAGATTCGACATCACCTGCATCTCAGAAGTATTGCCGCGTAAATACTCAAAGACCGGCGGCGTTGGGGTGCGCTATACCTGCCAGATAGGCAGAGCAAAAACATACTTGTACTATGAGGTTGACAAGTGGTTCGTGGAAGCGAAGGAGGGGCACTGTGAATAGCAAGTATCGAGAACAAACCTGCTGCTTTGTCGGGCACAAAGATATTCCGCCAGGAGAACAACTCAAAATATTAGCAAGAGTTGAGCATCGGCTTATCCCGCTTATCCAGCAAGGTGTCACTTATTTTGGCATTGGAGGCTCTCTGGGTTTCGATACTCTAATGGCAGATATGCTGGTTTCCTTGAAAGCCGCACATCCTCGTATTCGCATCATTGAGGTTTTGCCTTTTGAGGGATACCGTTCCAAATGGAGCTTAGAACAGCAGCGGCACGCTGAGAAGATTGACAAGCAGGTAGACAAAATAGTATATGCTGCAAAAGAACCAAGTAAGGGAGTATACCTTCAAAGAGACCGACATCTAGTCGATTGTTCTGCCTATTGTATCTCCTATTGCACAAGGACTACCGGCGGCACGGCATATACGGTGAAATACGCTCTGGAACATGGTGTGACGGTGTACAACGCTTCGAGTTTCGATGTGAGTGCCTTGCTTCAGGCTCAGCCGCTTGGGAAGAACGAACAGGTAGTGTCTTCGCACAAAATATGAGGGAGGTTTCCTGGCGTTTGGAGAAATACCCATAGGACTTTGAGCTTTGCTGCACAAAAACAAGCCTCCGCTCTTTGGCGGGGGCTCTTCTTGTATTCTCAAAAACGTATTCTCAAAAACGTTGAATTCAATTTCACTGAATTCCGATTCAGCATTATTTGGCGTGGCTCAGCTCGATAACTTTATCGACCCTTCTCAGAAGTACCCTGTTATCGCTGTTACAAGCCGTCTGATGAGCACAGGCGTTGATGCCGAGACTTGTGAAATTGTCGTTCTGGACCTCTGGCCCCGTCCGAAATTATCTATCGCATTGCAGCCAACTATATTCTGGGTTTCTCTGAGGAGCATAACGGAAAGCAGTATAACTTCCGTATCTGTAATGCGCTACCCTATGCAAGGGATGGGACGCTGAGCGAGAAGTTGGATGAGTTGTTTTGATAAAACAGTATAGGAATATAGCTAAGCCGCCAAGCGAGTGAAATCGTTTGGTGGCTTTTCTTTTTGCTATGGAAAAGTAGACATTGTACTTGTCATGAGCTTGTTGCATACTTGCTACGAACTTGCTAAAAACTTGCTGAGCACTTGCTACGCTTCACCTCGAAGCAAGTTCATTTTTTTGCGCGAAAGAATATCGGATAAGTGACGCTTCCTACTCGTATGACCGAAAGAAAACATGCAAAGACTCTACCATTCTGGTAGGGCTTTTTTGCTGCCCAAAAAGTTGGAAAAATGTCGCAAGCGAGCCGCTGAAACCTCAGAATTTTGTCGCAGCCTTTCCGAATATGAGATGTATCTCACAAAAGCGAAATGCGCTGCTTCGTATCTGTGGTGAGACAATCGGAACAGGCGAATAGCAAAATCTCAGCTGCCGCAAATGCTGTCAAGTTCAAATCACAACTCCCAAAAGTTTCGTTTGGGAAAGCCTGCATTAAAAGTTTCGTTCTGGAAAATGCAGAGGGGAAAGGAAAATGTCGAAGCATATATGCACTGATTTTCTTCTTGCTATTTGTGCAATCCGCTCAAATTGGCGATAAATATTCCCAAAATAAATAAGTCAAAGTGCTTTTGGTGTATAATGGCTCTGACAAACAGAAAAAAGGAGAACACTATGAAAAAGGTTGTATCATTAGCACTTTCGACTTTGCTCGTCCTCTCGTTGGCTGCCTGTGGCAAGGCAGACAGTTCTGCTGCAGCCTCAAGTGAATCCAAGTCAAGTGCTTCGTCGTCAAGTGCTTCGTCAAATAGCACTTCCAATAGCACGCAAGATTACAGCCCTGACGGGATTAAAGTAGGAGAGACATATACTACAGAAGACGGCAAAACATATGAAAGGGTGTGGAACGGCACAGGCAGCGATTTACCTACGCCGTCCCCCGAACCCAAAATTACATACGATAATGATTTCCAGGCACAAACACTTGTTGATAATGAAGAATGCACCATTATCTTGCAGAGCGTTGGCTACGATGATGATTATGGCTATTATTGGAAGATTTACTTTAAGAATAAGACATCGGATAAAAAGCTCAACAACTGGTTTGGTTCCTGCACATTGAATGGCGTGGGTGCAAGCCTTTCGTTCCCGAGTGTTGAGCCCGGTCAAGAGGAAACGGAAGTTTGTCGTTGGAAAAGCGCTGGGCTTAAAATCTATAACATCAATCCGCAGGATATCAATACGGTAAGTTTTTATCTCGATGTCTATAACGAATTAGATTATGATGTTATCCCACGGCATGACTTTGTTGATGACGATTTCGTGGTTTATCCAAAAGGGGAAGAAAACGCAACCGAGCCAAAGCATGAAACCCAACCCACAGACCTCGTACTGGCCGACAATGACGCTTGCACTCTGATGATTTGTGGATTTGACCCCGATGGCCTGGACGGTTACACGGCTAAAGCTTACATCGAAAACAAAACAGATAAAGAAATCATGCTTGCCTTTAGAAGTGGAGGTTCCATAAATGGCTTTGAGTGCTTCCCTGAAACAGATACAATGGGAATTGATGCGCACACTAATGCCTATGTAGACATCTACTATCGCGATTATTTGGATACTTATGAGGCCAACGGTAAAGACCCCACCTCTATCACCGAAATGGTGATGCCAATCGTTATAAACAATTTCAATACTCGGGACATCTATGTAGATGAGACTTTCACTATCAACCCTCAGACAAATTCCGTGACAACATCGGAATAATTTGACGCCCTCCTGCGATTAAAATTGTTGGCTTTCCCAGACTTCATTTGCAATTTTGCAAATAAAGTTTCATTCTGGAAAACACGGTGGAAAAGTAAAATGCCGAAGCGCTTTTGATGTATAATAGCCTTATACAAAGAAAAAAGGAGAAAATCATGAAAAAGGTTGTATCATTAGCACTTTCGGCTTTGCTTGCCCTTTCCCTGGCCGCCTGTAGCAGCTCTAACACTACCAGTACTGCTGCCAGCAGTGCAGCTACATCTGATGCTGCATCCTCCGAGGAAAGCACCAGCGACTCTTCAACGAGTACTGCAAGTAGTGCTGCCGATAATGCAACGGCTGAACCCGACATCCAGTTCGATGAGAGCTTCCAGCCACAGACGATTGCCGACAACGATACCTGTACCATCATCTTGCAGAACGTGGGTTATGATGACAGCTATGGCTACTACTGGACCGTTGATTTCCAAAATAAAACGGATGACAAAACTCTTTGCGCTATCACAAGCAGCTCGTCCTTGAATGGAATCCCGGCAGATACCAGTTGGTTCCCGGAAATTGGACCAGGAGTGAAAACCACCGAGGTCGTTTCGTGGGATAAAGCAGGACTGGAAATCTATGGAGTGAAACCGCAAGACATCGATACCGTCAAACTTCACATCGATGTCTATGATGAAGCAGAATGGGATGTGTCGAATCGTGATGACCCTGTCGATGATGACTTTGTGATTTATCCGAAAGGTGAAGAGAACGCGACAGAACCAAAACACGAGATTCAGCCCACGGATATTGTGCTGTTCGACAATAATGCCTGCAGCATGGTCATTTGCGGATTCTATTCCGACAGCTTCATGGGCTATACGGCGAAAGCCTACTATCAGAACAAGACGGATGACCGTATCGATATCATTTTGGACAAAGGCTCTATCAACGGCTTTGAATGTACCCCGGAAGGAGCGGCACTACTGGAACCACATTCCAACGCCTATGTTGACATTCGTTGGCAAGAATATGCTGAAACTTATGCAGAGAATGGCAACGACCCAACATCCATCACAGAAATTGTAATGCCAGTTTTTGTGAGAAAAGACACAGGGAACAATACGGTATACATTGATGCCACTTATTCTATTGACCCGCAGGCAAGAACTGCAACGCCGATAGTGAACCCCCAATGATAGTCGCATGATTTTCCGAAGCCAAAAAACTTCTGGAATAGCAGCAAAACTTTTCTGAGTTCAGAAAACTTTTGGCATTTTTGGAAAAAGTTTTCTGGAATGGGAAAACTCTCCGGCTTTTTGGAATGAAAAAATAAAAGCGCTCACCATTTTTCGGTGGGCGCTTTTCTTCATAAATCAGGGCAAGGAGACCCGCGACTTTAGTCGTGGGTTATTGACTCTTCAGTTTTCTTTTTCAGCCATTGTCTTCTCACAAACGGCGTGACATAAGTTTCATCACTCTTCAGCTCATAGCCATAGCTTTCAGCTATCAGGATGGCACGTTCGCTTGCTTTCTGTCCGGCAGGCAGGTGGCGAATGAAACCATTGATGTTCTTGGACGAAGCATCATATTTGGACTTGTCGAACACCCGCAGCGGCTCGTCGTCACCATTGCCTTTCTTGCGATAATCGCGGGGCTTTCCGCCAATCATCAGACAACGAATCCCGAATGGAGCATCCGCGTGTGTCACAAACGAAGACCGGAACGACGCATCAGTGGGCAGGACATCCGGCAAATCACAGGCGAGAGAAGTGTACAGCCAGAGAATCAGATTCGTGACGCTGTCAACCAGCTCTGGAAATTGAGCTCGGTCAGTCAAAATATAAAACCACTCGGTGCTTGTGTTATAGTATCCGGCCAGGTCACCGAACTTGGTTACGATTTTATACAGACACACAATCTCGTTGTCGCGGCAAGTCTCTTTCAGCTTAATTTCCTGTATCAGCTGGCAGGCATCAAACTGAAACAATGCACCGTTGGCGGGAAGAGTTCTGCGGCGATGGTGCAGCGTATCTTTCAGAAACTCTGTCGTATATTTGGGTGAGATGGGCTTTGGCCACCAGGACCACATGTTCGGAGTATTCTCAATCAGCGGCTTGTCCGGCAGCATGTCCACGGTATACTCGTTCACATAGGTAGCCATCGAAAGGACTGTGTTCGTATACAGATGTGAGAGCAAAGCGAGGTTGTTGATGCTGTCGAAGTCGGCAACGTCCTCATAACCATAACGCTTATAGTACGAAAAGACCATATCCAAGCGTCTGTCTTCAGAAATCTGAGATTCACATTTGTCGTATGGCCGATTGTTGAAAAGAGCATCACTATAATAGACAGGAACATCGGCGAGGGGATAGGGGTCCCGGATGATGATTGGCTCGTTCTCAGTTGAGATACCGACAATGTTGTTCACAATATCGAATTCCTGAGGCTTGAGGTATTCACTCCCCTGCATCAGCATATCGATTACCGCGTACAGGACAGAATCATTACGTTCCACATTTCCGTCAATGGATAATCCTGAATGAACACATTCCTGCGCATAAGCAATAGCCTTGAAATACAGAGCATAATCCTTATTCTTCTTGATGGGCTTTGTGAGCCCCTGCAAAAACTGATGATAGCCTTTAATGAACTTGTCGGGGCTTGCCATGGCAAGCTCTACCTGAGAGCTGACGGCCTCAATGATGGGTTTGCACTCCTCAGCTTCACGGACCAGGTGAAAGAGGAAAGTAGATGCTTTCCCAAAATCCATGTCATGCAATGTCGTCGCAACCTGGCAAGCGCTGGACAGGGTTCTTCTCTGAAATACCCAGATAGACTCGCCTTTGCTCCGATACTTCTTATCCCATACCGGTGCGTATTTATCGACTAAGGCATTACCGAAATCTTCCTGCACTGCCAAAACACCATTTTCGTTCTGCACGGTATCCTCCTTACAACTTTAACTGCCCCACACAACTCTGCGCAGTGGGCAGTAGTTTGTGGGTTATCTCGTTGCGGAAATACTTAGGGTCCACGGCCCGCATCCCGAACCGCACACGGTCTAAAGCATCTGCATCCTTGAGAATCGTATATAGCAGCCACACCCGTTCTTTGTCTCGGATATTGGATGCTTTGAGGTCTGCAAGAGCCTTGCGGTCATCCAAGCAATGATACTCGATGAGGAAAGCAGTTGCCGGATTGCAGTCGGAGGCTGTGTCATAATAAATGTCCCTAGACTTTGCTCCGTGGCTGTCATCGACATCATCGTTTGTCCGCCCAATATCATGATAAAGAATCGCATCACATAGCTGGTGGGATTCTTTTTTTGTTAAGGCAATGCCCTGAACCTGAACCAAAAGCAGCGCATCAAAGAGAACTCGCAGCGTATGCTCGGCGTCGTGCTCCTCATCATTAGCCCGGCCATAAGCATCATACAGAGTGGAAATGCGGCTCCGGTAGCGCTGGTAGAGAGGGTAGAACTCCTGAATTTCATCTGTCAGAGCGTTAATGCCGTATAGTGTATCGACCTTTCTATCTTTTACGGCAGCCGGTGGGACAAGGACCTCTTTTTCTTCATCATTCGGAAAATACTCGATGATGTCACATTTGCTGACATGGGCAGTGATGATTCTGCTGTTCTCGAGACTCGGGATGCGGCAGGCGAAGAAACAGGCTGCCTTGTAGCTTGTGGTCCAGGAGAAAGATTTCTCGTATGGAGTTGACTTACTCCCTTCCCCGCGATAGATGGTCACAACATCCGGCAGGCTGGACAGCTTCTTTTCAGTGTTCTGCTTTTGTTTCTGAGACTTTCCAGAAAAGACTTTCTGAAGGTTATCCTCTTTGAGAGCCGAGAACCCAAAATCACTGGTACGATAGAAGTCCAAAAAAAGTGCGTATAGATTCTCACCCGGACTGGACAACTCAATGTATTTAGAAAGAACCGATACACGCAGGCTGTCTTCCAGGGAAAAGAGGTAGCCGCGAATGAAGGGGACGTTTCCCGATGAGATTTTCTCGGCCATATCCAGAACTCTCTGCTGAAACTTTTCATCCGATTCGCCGTTCACAGCCAGACACTTGTCGCCATAAATGTTTAGAGAAAGAACGATGGGAATGGCCGGATTATCGAGTTCGCAGTAATAGAGCGGGGCCAACATATTGCGAGCGGCATAAATCCTGCTGATGGGCAGTCTCGGATACTTCTTAGCAAATTCGTTAGCCGTTAAGCCGACACTGTAGCCTTCTTTGTAGTACCGTTCAATATCCGCGTTCGTCTGCACTGCAGTAAGGGGAAGCATCGTATCAAGACTTGCTTGGTTGATGCTTACAAGAATATCCCCGACCGTCATTGTTTTTCTCCTCCCACAATTCTTTCTAACATAATTATATCATATTTTACAGATGGACGGGCCAAAATCGCAACTTTGTTCATGAATACTTAACCTTTATGCACGAGATTTATTGTTGCCTTAATATATAAAACTAGAGCCCCGTCATCTTGGATGGGGCTCTTGAGTTGTAGCTGGAGGTGTATCTCATTTTGTGCCAGGGGTATTGTATGGTAGTTTTCGAAAATGAGTGCAAAAAAACAAACACCAGAAGTCAAACTCAAAAATATCTTAGTCTTGGCAAGTTTACCCTTGCGCTGCTGTGCGAACCTCATAAAATAGAAATTGTACAAGAGAAACGGCAAGAGACATTTGTAGTGATTGTAGTTGGTCGCCACGAATCGATGCCGTGTCTGCTTGCGCATAATTACCTCTTTTCGAAGCCCACAGGTCATTCTCTCACCTGTGGGTTTTGTTTATTGCGGAATCGTGCGAATTGCGGACAATTAAAGACAGAGCGATTGTGAGATGGGGCGATACCGATGCAGTAGGGATGAGAATCTTAGCAGCTAAAAAACTGAATGTGGAGAAATAAAAATTATGGTATACGTGATTGGAATTGTAGCAACCCTGATTATTCTCTTTGGATTTCTCTGCTACAAGAAAGCTCCGCCCACGGAGGCTATCGTTGTGACCGGCTTTGGTCTGTCTAAGCCTAAAGTGGTTTGCGGAAAGGG
>OHFG01000846.1_pt1 | contig 17813 bp, 10 predicted proteins | sample 1567411 | NCBI WGS metagenome assembly OHFG01 (sample SAMEA3879563, study PRJEB24766) | human gut metagenome | biome: human-associated habitat; feature: feces | place: USA | collected 1985/1987
AAGTACCCGTTTTCCTCCGGGACCCTTCAAAAAAGTTTCGAGCCCTTCGGCTGTCGTATACGTAGGCGGTTCGGTTTCCGTGCCGACACAATTCCCATAAACTTTGGCAGCAGCCCTCAACTTAAAACTACCCGTATACGTCCCCTTAGCGACAAAAACTTCGTCACCGGCAGCGGCCCAACTAAGAGCATCTTCCAAACTGGCGGCACTACTCCACGATGTTCCATCGCCCGAACCGGATTCTGTCACATAAATAACATCGGCATTCATTGTCGAAAAACCTCCGGCCAGCAATAACGCTCCCACTAGTAAAAATTTTTTCTCCATGTCATTTAAATTTAAGATTAGTAAATATTACTATTATTTGAGACGATGGGTATAAAATTTTATACCCATCATTCTCAAACTATTTTCTAAGTTTTTTATTTATTCACCATACTATTTCGAAAGGCTCGAAGTCATTTGACCGAAATAAAGTTTTTTTCAACAACTACTTTCTTGGTATCATACGTCTTCTTGACAATATAGAGTCCCGATACAGACGGGGAAGTCACTTCGATTCCCTGCATCGTGTAATACTGAACACGAACGATTTCACCGCCATTGGTTTCGGAGGTTTCTATGGCACTGCCTTCATTAACTTCATACGGGCCTAAATCAACAGCTGCTCCAAAAATACGGGCATTACCGTCCAAATCGGTATCATACCCTTCGATAGCGGGATCATCGCCGGCATCGATACAGGGGCTACCCTCAGCTAAACGGAAATTACCGTTCGCTGCATCAACAAACATAGGATCGGAGGTAATTGCACTAGCACTTACTGTATTCTCTGGAACACATACCACATTGATGGTTACTCGGTTGGGAAGTTCTCCGTCGGTTTGAGCGTTACCGAAACGAATATTGGCATTACCTATACCATAATCGTCATCTCGACAAGTGTTACCCCAAGCGATACAGTTGGATACGACAGCCCTCATTCCATCTGCATTTTGAGACTGGAATCCGAAACCGCCACCCAATCCTTTTACATGATTGTCATAGGCTGTACAATTAATTATATAAGCCTCCTTTTCGGTAGTACACACACCACCGCCGACATTTTGGTTATTATTCGATCCATTCACCTTATTCCCTACGATAAGACTATTAACCAAATACCCCGACTTAATGGCAATACCACCCCCTTGATGATAATAAGAACTTTCGTCATCATCTGGAGTTGTATAATTATTCCGTATTATACAATTAACGACTACGGCATCTCCCGGATCGCCAGAAGATTCCAAGCAAACACCACCGCCAACACCCATTGACCATACGGAATTATCTTCTTTCAGCCACGGATCTGTCGTCGCGATGTTATTCTCAACGATACAGTTTTCCAACCGACCGTTCCACACATAAGCACCACCGCCAACACCTCTCTGTGGAATACGATTTCCCTCCAACAAACGTTTAGTCCCGTCGATAGCTTTATTATCGTGTATGCGACAATACTTGGCCACACCACCCCCGCTATTGATATAAAGTCCGCCGCCACGAGCTACACCGGTAGTCTCTTCCGAAGCGTCCCCGCCAGATATATCAAAGCCATAAATCGCTGCCCCTCCGTCCAAAAGGACGACACGTTTACCATCGCCTTTCAAAAAAGTTTCAAGACCTTCGGCCGAAGTATATGTAGGCGGTTCGGTTTCAACGCAAAACTACCGGTATAAGTACCTTTTGCCACATAAATCTCATCTCCTTTCGCAGCCCATGAAAGAGCATCCGCCAAAGGAGCGGCACTATTCCACGACATACCGTCACCCACGCCGTTTTCGGTCACATAAATAACTTCGGCATTCATTGTTGACAAACCTCCGATCAACATCAATACACCCGCAAGTAAAAAAAGCCTTTTCATGTCACTAAAATTTAAGATTAATAATTATGTTGTAAAGACGATATATTCGCAATTTTATACCCACTTCTCCCTATTAAAGTATTACTCATTTGGCAAAAGGACTTACCAAATCATCTTTTAACGTGATTTCCATAGCTTCTTGAAAATGGGTCTTGAAATAATTTATATAATGACAGAAATTGTCAGGGTCATACGAAACCTTCAAATTCGTTTCGGAACAGAAACCGGTAACTTCGGGCACGACATAATTACCGGCATATTTAAATTTTCGATTGGCGATAGCTCGATGCAAAGTTTTCAATTGTTTAATCATTCCATCGTTTACATCAACAACATTCGCTTTATCAAACTCAACCACAATTTCGTACGACTTATTACAATCGGCATTCGATATAGGAATCGAAACCATGAACTCTTTACCGCAATATGACCATTCACTGGAATTGGGCAACACCGTATAATTTACCTTCATGCCATTTAAGCTAACCGATCGAGGCATTTCGGCTCCATACAACCGGACGAGATAATCTTTCGAATGGTTCATTCCTCGATAATGACCCTCTCTCGGAGCAATCTTAATCCGTTGAATACGATTTTCCAATTGCGACGTTACCCGTGTTGTAGCATACTCCGCAGCATATCTCTGATCATTACCTGCATCTTCATAAATAGAAAACTCACCCGCCGCACCCGGGAAAATACCGATAATTTGTTTCTTCGGATTATCGTCCAAACTATTCACCTCTTTTCCATACATGGGAATTACAGCACCGGCTTTAACATAAATAGGATATTCTTCGATAGAAAATTGTCGGATAAGTTCCTGTCCGCCGTTCAATAACGTACCCGTATGCCATTCATACCAGTCGTTACCGGCCGGAAGCCAAACCTTCACATCAGATACCCCATTCTCCATCGGAGCCCCGATTGGAGCTACCAAAATATTATCCCCGAACATGTACTGGCGAGAATAAGTATATGCCCGCTCGTCTTCGGGATAATCATAATACATCGGGCGGCACAGCGAAACTCCTGTTTCATAAGTCTCCCTTGCCATCGTATAGATATAAGGGACTAATTGATAACGCAATCTTACAGCGTTATACAATGCGTCGAAATATTCGTCGCGGTATCTCCATATCTCTTTTACCAACGATGGATCCTTATTTGAGTGCGTTCTCAAAATCGGGCTCAAAGCGCCATATTGTACCCAACGGACATACATCTCAGGATCAAATTGATAAACATTATCGTCTTCGATGAACTTATGCCCTCCTATATCGTGACTCCAATATCCATAAAGAACATTCGAAGCCGTATTGGTAAAATAGGGCTGATATTCGAGCGTATTCCACGTAATATAAGCATCTCCCGAAAAACCTATTTGATAACGATGATTTCCCAAGCCTCCCCAACGGTGATAAATCAATGGACGCTTATCGGTATTGCGTTTCATATCTTCAAAGAAAGTATAATTGAGCCACCAAGTGTTATTCAGTTTCTCTATATCCTTATCGAAAACCCATTGCTGCCAATCGAGCCACCAAAAATCCACACCTTGCTGTTCAATAGGATGCAACACGACATCGAACAACGTACTCATAAACTTCTTATTAGAGCCTTGCCACGGAATATTTTCATGAGTAGATATATCGAAATTCATACGTTTCGCAAAATCTTTGTATTGGCTTTCAAAGGGAGCGATACCCGATGCCGGATGCAAATTCAAGGTCGTTTTCAGATGCTTCGACTTGGCCCAGTCAAAAAATTGATCGGGATCGGGAAACAAACGCTTCTCCCATGTATAACCGGTCCAATGTTTACGTTGTCCCCATTTGTCCGGTTTGGCGAATAAACTATCGGTCTCATGCCAATCCATATCGACAACCAACACATCTAACGGAATATTGAATTTCTCGAATTGCGAAACCACATCTCTCATCTCATTGTCGGAATATGCCCAATAACGCGACCACCAATACCCGAATACGAAACGAGGAGGCAGTGGTACTTTTCCGGCAAAAAGAGTAAAATCTTTGAGGGCAGCTTTATAATCCGAACCATAAGCCATAAAATACCAATCTTGTACCGTTCTGTTCTCCCGCTCTTTTACCCACGAAAAATCGCTATTATCGAACAACAAACCGGACGAATCGTCGATAAGAGTCCAACCGTCACGAGACAAAATACCGTCCTCCAACTGTAACTCGTGCCTCGGTTCGTTCCTCTTAATAAAGGTCGTACCGTCCATACGATCCAATGTGCGGGCAGTCCCTTTCAAATTCTGCTTTTGAGTAACACTCGGATTCCACGTAAAGGCTCTTTTTTTGTTCAGATATTTTATCTCTAAATTTTTTTTTGAAAATTTCCCTGTATTCAATTTATATGTCAGTTCCAATTCGTCCGTTCGAATCGTCAATTTACCTCCCTTTATAATTTTCTTAAACTCAGGGACCGGCAAATTCCGATTAATCACAATAAACGAACGCTCATCGGTGAACCTATGCAAAGAATCCCACTCCATACGGATAACACGCGGTGTCAAAACGGTAAATCGCACATCACCTTCCTCGACTACGGCTGCCGGATTAGCAACAGCATCGTTACCTGAACTATAAGCGACTAAGGGAAATAAAATCACGAAAAAGAAAAACAAAACATTTTTTTTCATGGATATCAATTTAAGCTATAACAGTTTTTATGAGTTAAGACGATAAAACCAGAAAAATATACCCAACTTTATATATTCAATTTATCAATATGATTCAACCGAATAACAACTGCCATTTTTAATAATCCCTTTTTTATCTATCTTTGTATTTACAAAATGAATAACCATGAATAAATCATTATTGACACTAAGTTTAATACCCATAGCCTCGGTAATGCATACATATGGTACGAACCATGTACCCGATAATCGTCCGAATATCATTTTATTTTTGGTAGACGATATGGGGTGGCAAGATACGTCTCTCCCCTTTTGGACCCAAAGAACCATGTATAACGAGCGTTATGAAACGCCCAATATGGAAAAATTGGCTCAGCAGGGTATGATGTTCACTCAGGCCTATGCTTCCAGTATAAGTTCTCCCACCCGATGCAGCTTGATGACCGGGTGTAATGCCTCGCGCCATCGAGTCACGAACTGGACTCTACGGAAAAACACAAAAACCGATGCCGTCAGCAATACTCTGGAAGTTCCCGATTGGAACTACAACGGCATAGCACAAGTTCATGGAACAAACAATACCTTTATCGCTACTTCTTTCGTGCAATTGTTAAAAGACAACGGTTACCACACGATCCACTGCGGGAAAGCCCATTGGGGTGCAATAGATACTCCCGGAGAGAGTCCCTACCATTTCGGGTTCGAGACCAACATTGCAGGACATGCGGCCGGTGGCCCGGCAACTTACCTGAGCAAGCGTAATTATGGATACGACGAAGCAGGCAATTCTACATCGCTGTTCTCCGTCCCGGGATTGGAAAAATATTGGAGAACAGGCACATTTATGACAGAAGCCCTCACCCAAGAAGCCTTAAAAGCCCTCGATAAAGCTAAAAAATACAATCAGCCGTTTTACCTCTACATGTCGCATTATGCCATTCATGTTCCCATAGACAAAGATGTCCGTTTCTACGACAAATACAAAAAGAAAGGATTGTCGGACAAAGAAGCGGCTTATGCTTCGCTCATCGAAGGAATGGACAAAAGTCTAGGAGATATTATGGATTGGCTGGAAAAGAATGGTGAAGCCGACAATACCATCGTTATATTCATGAGTGACAATGGAGGATATGCGACAGGAAGCGGTTGGAGGGACGAACCTCTGTATACCCAAAATTTCCCGTTAAAATGTGGAAAGGGCTCTGCATACGAAGGAGGAATACGCGAACCTATGATCGTCCGTTGGCCCAGCACGGTACAACCCGGCACACGGTGCAACGACTATCTGATTATAGAAGATTTCTATCCTTCTATTCTCGAAATGGCCGGTATCGACGATTACGATGTCCCACAAGAAATCGATGGTATTAGTTTTGTTCCTCTGCTAAAACAGACCAAAAATCATTCGCAGGGACGCAGCCTTTATTGGAATTGTCCGAATATATGGGGAGAAAAAGGACCGGGAATAGGACCGTCCTGTACCATTCGAAAAGACAATTGGAAAATGATTTACTTCTACGAAACCGGAGAAAAAGAACTATACGACATACCGAACGATATAGAGGAGAATAACAACGTGGCAGCTTTATATCCTCAAATAATAAACAAGTTATCCAAAGAGCTCGGCAAATTCTTACGACAAACGAACGGACAACGCCCCTCTTTTAAAAAAACAGGGAAACCTTGTCCCTGGCCGGACGAAATTTAAGACATAATTACAGGACTATTAACAAGGGCAATAGATAGATGTCTATTGCCCTTCATGTTTTCTAACGGAAATATTATTCTATCTTGATTTCAAAAGGTGTAGCCGGAAGTCCTACCGAATTATATAAATTGGCATCATCGGGATTATCGCCCCATGCATACCGCACCGACACCGGGTCTATCACATCGGGACATGAAAGAACAACCCGATCTTTCCCTGCCACCTTAGCCTGCACCCATTTATATACTCCGTCAGTTCCGGCAACGGCGAAACTCATTAAATATCCATACTTATTCTTTACAATCAGCCCATCGGCTACATTGTCGAATTGTACGACAATTTTGTCTTGCACCCGACGAACGGTCTTAGGCATAGGACTTTCACAAACCACATCGGAAAATCCATAATCATTATGAAGGGCATGCAAAGCCAATCTACGTCCTACCTCCTGTTTATTTTTAGGGTGAATGTCTTTTGCTTCTCCTATATCGATAATTACGGCCTGACCGGTATGAGGTAAAGAAAGTGTTTGTGTTTGGGCTTCACGAACTTGCGCCCACAAACTTTCCGAAGGGACTTCAACTGCATCCATATAACTAGCAAGTTGAACCCAATAAAATGGAAAGTCTTTCCCCCATTTTTTTCTCCAATCATTAATCATAGCAGGGAACAGGTCGTAATACTCTTTGGCTCGATTGGTATTATTTTCGCCCTGATACCATATAACTCCTCGCATACTCAATCCCACCAAAGGATTAACCATAGCATTATAAAGTAATGAGGGATAAGCATTAGGCCCATATTCGACAAAATCGAAATCGGAATTTGAAGCCGAAACTTTATATTTCCATTTTCCGGATAAAAGAATAGTCTTATCCCCGACCTTCAAATAAATTTCATTCGCCGGGCCATACAAACCTCCACCGCCTCTATAATCCGATATTTTTAAAGTAATCTCATTCGATTCTTTCAAGACACCGGCAGGAACACTGTATAGGCGTCGCACGTCGTAACCGACGGTCTCTCCTATTTTTTGTCCATTAATCCATGTAATATCGTCATCGTCAATCACATGCAAACTCAAAACCGCCTCTTTCCCTACATAATTCTCCGACAATGTAAAACGACAGGTTTGCCACACCACTCCATCGAGAGAGACCAGTTCTTCTTCGGACCATAGTCCGGGAACACTCACTTCTTTCCAATCGTCTTTGGAATACGAAGGCAAATACCACTTTTCAGAAATACCCGGTTCGGCTTTCATCGATTCGATAAATTTAGCTCGATTTTCATCGCTACGGCGAACGTATTCCTCGAATTGCGAAGAACGCATACGATCTTGCAATCGTTTATATTTGGGAAACTTGTCGATAGCGTCCATACTCATCCAGCTTTCAATATCGGTTCCACCCCACGAAGTATTGATAAAACCGATAGGAACACCCAATTTCCGGTATAACTCACGGGCGAAGAAATAACCTACTGCCGAAAAATCACCGGCACTCCCCGAATCACATACTCTCCACTCACCCTGCAAATCGGAAAGCGGACGATGCGACATCTCTTGCTTCACATTAAACGAACGCAAAAAAGAATAATTCTCGGCTTCTGCAATCTCTTTTTCGGCATTCATCGCAGCATGCAAACGGAACTCCATATTGGATTGCCCGCTACATATCCAAACTTCGCCCAGCAAAACATCGTCGAAAGCGAGGCATTCTTTTTTCCCTTTCACGATTAACGTATAAGGGCCACCGGCCTCCATAGGACGTAAAGTTGCGTACCATTTACCCGATGCATCGGCACGGACACTCGTCTTCTGCCCATTCAGTTCGACAGTAACTTTTTCTTTCGGGCTCGCACTCCCCCATAAATTGATTGCCTCGTTTCGCTGTAAAACCATGTGGTCGGCAAAGATGTGAGGCATGGAAAGTTCGGCCGAAAGCCTTGCAGAAAACATTCCACATAGGAAAACCAATATCAAAAACGAGAAAGCCTTTTTCATATAAATATCGATTAAAGATTAATGTGTTGCGGTTTCTAATTTAAGTTTATGACTCCCCGCAAAGAAGATGGTATCGCCGTTATACGTCACATTGTCTCCCAACGGGGTAAACGTCGCCGACACACATTCGGGCAAATCGAACTCATAAAGAATATTACCCTCGTCGTCCCGTTTCCACGAAGTCGAAATGCAACCGTAAGGTGTCTCATGTTCGATTTCGAGATAGTCCAAATTTTCGGGGAAATACGGACGTAGTGAAACATGCCGGAAAGCCGGGTTCGATTCATCGATTCTCAAACCTCCCAACGTTTTATACAACCATGCCCCGATCTCACCGAACATGATATGATTCAACGAATTATCGATAACGACATCGATTCGCCAATTTTCATGTAAGGTCGTCGCCCCGTTCTTTATCCAATACCCCCAAGAAGGATATGTTTCTTGTGTAGCCACCCGATAGGCTGTTTCGGGATAACCGTTATCAGATAAGGCTCCGAGGAGAGCTTTACTACCCAGCAACCCTACATCGATATGGCACGAATCCTGTACGACTCTGCGGTTCAACTGCTCTGCCACTTTCTCCCTATATCCATCGGGAACAATATTCCAATAAAGAGGCATAGCCAACTCTGTTTGAGTACCCGATGCATAAAGACCGGTCTCTTTGTCCAAATAACGGTCGTTGATCGATTCTTTTATCCTATCGGCAAGCGCTTCGTAATAAACCGCATCATCGACATAACCGAAGAGTTTAGCAGCTTTCGCCATAATAGATACATCGGTATAATAATAAATAGAAGTAGTCAAAGTCACATCGCTTTTACTTCTCACCGGGATCCAATCGCCAAGTCCCCAATCGGTCAAGTTATCTTTGGAGATAGACTCGATATAAGCTACATATTTCTTCGCCGAAGGATACATACGCCGCATAAGAGTTTCATCACCATAAAAACGGTAAATTTCCCACGGGATAATGATAGACGCGCTTGTCCAATCCACACCGTTCGCCCAATCGAATCCCCATACCGAAGTCGGTACGATACAAGGGTAAACGCCGTTTTCACGTTGCTCGTCTATAAAATCGAGTAACCACTTCTCATAAACCGTAATCGCATCGAAATTATACAAAGCCGTCTCTATGGCAATGTGTGCATCGCCCGTCCAACCATTTTTCTCCCGTTGCGGACAATCCGTAGGATAACCGAACAAATTATCCAAATAGGAATTATTGGTGGCCGTCCATATTTTGTTCAACAAATCGGACGAAGAACGAAACCGTCCTATCTCCGGCACATCGCTGTGCATCTTCAATGCTACGATACTATTTTCATCGAGTGCTATCGGTTCGGACGAAGTCACCTCTACATATTGAAAACCCTTATAATTGAACTTAGGAGTAAATCGAGTCTCCCCGTCCCTCAATATGACGATATCCGTTTGAAACGGGTCGCTGTCGTCGGTCGGACGATAATGGTAATCGATATTCGCTAAATTCACCGTACCGTCTTCATTCAGCATCTCCCCATGTTTCAATCGTAAAACAATGCCCGCTTTCCCCTCTACCGAAAGTTCCACCGTTCCCGCCATATTCTCAGGGAAATGATAGACAAAACAAGTATCGTTTATTTTTACAAACCGTGAAGCGTTGTGACGGACGATTTCCTTCACCGGCACAGTTAATTGAGCCTCTATTCGCTGGGTAGGAGCAGATACTTCCTTCGCATTTTGCCATTGTGAAACATCGATTCCCGATGTATTCCAACCCTCGATTTCCTGCCGTGCATCATAGTGTTCCGCCGTATAAATGCTGTTGAATATCACAGGACTGTCGGTCGTTACCCAGCTGCTATCGGTCGATATAGTTTCGATACTTCCGTCGGCATACTCGACTCGTACTTGCATAATAAATGCAGGGCGGTTACGCCACGAGGCTTTATCGAAAAACCAAACTGCCGTGGATTGATGATTATACCACCCGTTTCCCAATTGTACCCCGATGACGTTCTCTCCCTCCGACAAATTGGGCGTTATATCATACATAACCGATAATACCCTTTTGTCGAAATGAGTGTACATAGGATCCAAAAAATGGTCCCCTATGCGTGAACCATTTACAGAAAGTTCATATAAACCGGCAGCAGCGATAACCGCATAAGCATGTTTTACGTTTCTCCTCACTTCGAAATCCTTTCGGAAATAAGGAGACGGGCGATAATCCTTATCATGGCCATCGCTAATCCATCGTGCATCGCCCCATTCTTGGGGAGACATCATACCTGTGGTGAACGACGACAGCGGTGAGCAAACAAAGCGATCCTCTCTTTTCGTTTTATATCCGACTTTCCAATAATATTTAGTCCAAGATTGCAGCGAATCGCCGGCGTAAACAATCCTGCGGATATCACTCGGAAGCTCGCCGCTATCCCAACATTGGCCAGAGCCGTCTATCACTGCCATACTATCGGCAGAGACCCATACCCGACAAGACTCTATCGAATCTGTCTCCACAACCGGGATTTTCCACGACAATCTCGGCGAAGACATATCGATTCCCAACGGTTCCGACAAATATTCACACATTAAGGAATACGGAACCTCAGGACTTGTACTGCAAGCCGCCAATATACAACCGGATAATATGCTCAATCCGTAACTAAATACCCTGTTCATCATCGCTTATATCTATATAATTAGATTTTATTTTGTTCGGCAATCTCACGACGATTCTCCAAATCGGAAGAAATCTCGGACAATCGTTTTTCGCTCAAAGGATACCTCGAAATAAAAAGTGCCGATATTCCGGTCGCTATGGCCGGGAATATACTCATCATCAAACAAATCCCGGTCAATGCCGATTCTGATTGTATTGTATTGGCCTCGAACCCGAAATAGAACAACAGCCAACCGGTCAAAGAGCCACCCAATGTCCACCCCAATTTCTGAGACATCGACGACGATGAAAAGATAAGGCCCGTAGCCCGACGCCCGGTCTTCCATTCCGAGTAATCCGATATATCGGCATACATCGACCACAACAACGGAGAAACAATACCGGCACAAATACTAATGATGATTTGCAACGCCAATATTCCATAAATGCCGTCTTTGGGTAAGAAATAGAATAGGATACTGAATATGGTAGCCCCTACCGTCGCCGTCAAAAAAGTATATTTTTTACCCATCAACCGTGTAAACGTAGGAACCAACATAATACCCAATATGTTAGCAGCTTGTCCCAAAACAAGATAAATGGTGATGAGCGTAACCGAAGCACTCATAAAGGTAAAAGAGAACGTGTCGGAGGCCTCTACATAATATTTGAAATAATAGACTGCCGAACCGTCTCGTAAAGAATTAAACCCGATAACCATGATACCGGCCACCAAAAGAATCCACCACGGTTTGTTCGTAGCCAAATCTTTCACATCGTCTTTCAAAGATGTTTTCTCTTCTTTGATAGGCTTTACCCGTTCTTTTGTCCACGAAAAAGTAAGGAAAAACATAATAGCCGCCAATATGGCAAAAACGACGGCAGCCATTTGCCAACCGAATGCCTGTGACGGAACGCCGTCGACTATTTTCATTTTACTGAATATATCGACCAACGGCTCTATCAGGAACAACACCAAAATACTCCCCCCGAATGCAAAAGTCATTCGGTATGAAGACAATGATGTACGAGTCTGCGGGTCGGGCGACATTACCCCTAACAACGAAGCGTATGGCACATTGACAAACGAGTACACCATCATCATGAGCGTATAAGTGACATAAGCATATACGATTTTCGATACTTCGGAATCTCCACCCCATGACGAAAAAGTCAATATGCCGCATAACCCGAAAGGTATGGCTCCCCATAACAAATAAGGGCGGAATTTTCCGAAACGAGAGTGCGTACGATCGCCTAAAATCCCGATAAAAGGATCGAGGAATGTATCCCAGATACGGGTAATCAAGAACATGGTTCCCACTACCGCTGCCGAGATTCCCACCACGTCGGTATAGAAAAATAACAAATACATGGTGAAGAGCTTCCAAAACATGGAAGAGGCGGCATCACCCAGACCATACCCTATTTTTTCCCTTAATTTTACGTGTTCCATGATATCTTATTTCAATATTTTTTTATTATGATCGACCATAGAGATAATAGTCCGTACCGATTCTATCGAACGCAATCCGTCGGCAGGCGTATGCAAGCAATAATCCACCAAACGGTCTACTGTCGATTCGGCAACGTGCATACGCGTATCGGACGAAGCATAGTATATGTACACTTTCCCGTCTTCATCGGCAATCCAACCATTGGAAAACAAAACATTCGAAACATCTCCTATGCGTTCTTCATCGACCGGGGCCATGAAATATCCGGCAGGCTCTGCAATCATTTTGGTCGGATCCTCCAAAGAAGTCATGTAAAGATAGAGCACATAGCGCAATCCGGCGGCACAACAACGAACCCCATGAGCAAGATGCAACCACCCTTTTTCAGTCTTAATCGGGTGAGGACCCTCTCCGTTTTTCACTTCTTTAATCGTATGATATTCCCGTTTATTGATAATTACTTCTTCGTGTACCTCTGCATGGCAAATATCATCGACCAAAGCCCAGCCTATACCTCCACCGTTTCCCGTATCGATGAAACCGTCTTGCGGACGGGTATAAAGAGCATATTTCCCATTCACGAACTCGGGATGCAAAACGACATTACGCTGCTGGCTGCGAGTCTTTAAATCGGGAAGACGCTCCCACGTTTTCAAATCTTTCGTACGAGCTATTCCGGCCGAAGCAACTGCTGCCGACAAATCTCCCGGACGTGCATTGGGATCTTTGCGTTCGGCACAAAAGATACCGTAAATCCAGCCATCTTCATGTGCAGTAAGACGCATGTCATACATATTGGTATCGGGAATATCTGTTTCGGGCATCAAAATAGGATAGTCCCAAAAACGAAATCCGTCCACCGGGCTATCACTCTCGGCCACTGCAAAGAACGACTTACGATCATCGCCTTCCACTCGCACCACCAAGTAATACTTTCCGTTCAATTTGATAGCACCCGAATTCATCGTTGCATTGATACCGATACGCTCCTCCATATAGGGATTGGTTTTCTCGTCGAAGTCATATCTCCAAATCAAAGGAGCATGTTCGGCAGTCAACACAGGATACTTATATCGAACGTAAACCCCGTTGTTTTTATTGCATTTCTCGTTTTTTCTTGAAATAAGAGCCTCATACTCTTTTCTCAATCTCTCTAACTCTTGTACCATAACCATATAATATCTTAATAAATAATCTTATAATCAACGGGCTATCAAAACCCAGTCATTTCCTCGTCCTTGTGTAGGCGATACGACTTCAAAAGCCTCACTTGTCTCGATATTTTTATAAAATATTAGTTCCCCGTTACGCGGATTAAACCACTCCAACCGAACGTTTTTTCGTTGAGTCCAACCGGACAGATTTACCGTTATGCTGTGACCATAAGGCATATAAAATAAAACATAATCTTTTCCACCGTATGCCACAGCATAATCGTCATCGGTCTGTTCCGGTCGTTCTATCAAATGTTGCAATGGTCTTCCTCGGAAAAAATCGATAGCCTCACACAATTTTCTGAAATGTATCATATCGCAAGCCCCGGCTAAATCCAGACTTTCTTTCCAAGTTGTTTGCGCATCTATCATCGGAGAATACTTATCGGAATACATCTGCCACACTTCATTACAACCGTAAGTATATCCGCAAGCTCCGCTAAACATACTTTGATACAATGTCATACGGACATCGAAATCATCGAATCTACCATTCTCCGATTTAAAATCGATAGGTATATTCTCATACCGAGGCTCCCCATCTAAGACCGGTTTGATCGGCTGTTTCTGTAAATCGTTCAGTAGCAATCGCCTATATATGGCATAATCGCGTTGAGCATGTCCGCTTTGGAACATATTGAAATCGAGCCAAGTCTCATCATGGAACCAAAAAGAAGAAGAATGTTCTCCTTGCGGGTGATAAGTCATTAAATGCCGTTTATCACACTCCTTAATGCCCTCGGCCATCGCTTTCCAAACGGTAAAGTTCTTACCCTCTCCGCTACGGTCTCCGCCGATAATCCATATAATATTGGGAGTGTCGGCATATCGACGTCCGAGCCATCGGCCGTACTCACGAGCATTCGCCTCGTCGAATATCTCTGGTCCCGCACCCCATTGTTTATCCACTTTATCACCCCACGTAGGAAGTAATCCCACATAAAGCCCTTTCTCCCCGGCTATTTCTAAAACACGATCTACCCACTTGAAATAATCAGGATCGGGAGTAGACGGAGAACCGTTTATCAATGGCCTGTTAATCCCGTCCGAACCATCGAGCTCGGACAATATAACCGTTTGAATCACCGTAAACCCTTTGGTTCGACGATTTTCCATATACAGTTCCACCTCTGGTTCGTTCAATCGATAAATCAACTCCCAAGCCGTATCTCCCAAATAGAGAAACGGAGTTCCATCGGTATGTTGCAAAAAACGCCCGTTGGGAGACACACACAAGTCTCCGTGAGAAAAATCGACCGATTTACCCGACCAACTATCCGCTCGTACTTCGACAAGAGCCGGGACAATCCATGCAAGAAACAATATGAATACATGCCGGGGCATATTGATCTTATTTTTGCGTTGTCAAATATTTACCCACTACTTCCATCTGCGGACGGTCTTTCCCGTCTACCGGAGTAATCGCCATAAATTCGTCTTTCGGCCACCACGGTCCGGCAGCCCAATAACAACCGTTTATATCGTTTTCCTGCAAGTAAGACAGAAATTTATCCAATACAAGGTTCCAACGCGAATCACTATCGGGAATACCATACTCACCGACCATGCCTTCGAATTTATTGGCTTTCAGCCATTCCACAAAGGGACGCACACGGTCTATACCCTTTTCAAGATAGCAAGAATCTTCATCATATCCACGCTTGTAAGTACCAGAAGCATCGGCATCGAAATAGACATGCGCCTCGAATGCCAACTTATCGGCAGGATCTTTCAAATATTTCAACGTATCGCTAAGTTCAACCCAACGTTCAGCCGAACTCCAATGATTGCCCCCCACCATAATACGAGTATCCATATCGACCGTACGAATGGAGTCTATACACAATTGCGCCATCTCGAACCAAGTCGTGCAAGAATCCAAATCATGAGGTTCGTTCATTAACCCATAAGCATAAATATTGTCAAATGATTTAAATTCCGTAGCCAGCGATTTCCAGAACGAAGCCAAATGTTCCGGTGTCAACCCGTTTGTCCCGATAATCGTATGCTCGCCATTCATATAACGACGGCAATAGTTATGCAAGTCCAACATGACAACCATGTCTCGCTCTGCTGCCGCAGCGACAAATTCTTTCATTTTGTCGAGATCATGACGATTCAGTTCTCCGTTCAATTCATATTGTAAACGTTCCCATTTAAATGGAAAACGCACTAATTTCAATCCCTTCTCATTCCAATAATCCAAATCAGAAGCCTGAGGATAGGTATAATCGGTATTATATACACCCGGAAAATTGGAACCGAAGTCGGCACAAGCCATATTCACACCATAAGGTTTACCTTCCGTTTTAGCTACCTTATTGCTACAACTGCACAATAACAAACCTAACGCAACTACAAAAACTACTCTTTTCATACAATATCTGTTTTCCTAATTTATATTCCAACCTTTCACGCAAACCGGATAATCGACATTCACCTCAATAATTTGCGACTCTCCCGGATCGAGCCACAAATAATTTTTCGACGCGATAAATTCATGTGCATATCCGGGGGATTCCACATAGACACCTATGGCCGGCAGTTTCCCGACATTCGTCACCGTTATCTGTCGCCCATCTCTCTTCATGGTAATCTCTGTACGAGGCATCGACATAATTACCCCTCGACGAACTTCATAATTGGTAAAATAATAATTACGAGATAATCGTTTACCCTCCGAACAAACATCGACAACAAAAAACAACATGGTCGATTTCGTCTGTGCTCGATTCAAATCGAGATTACCCAAATTTTTTACGGTTTCCAATTCGCTATGCCCATCGAACTCCCGACATACGACAGTATCCAATCGATCATTATAAACTGTCACCGATACCGTGTAATCTTTACCGTTCAACCGACGGCAGTCGTCGAGTAAATACAACGGCAACGATACTTCTTGGCTCGACAAATTCGTCCGGTCGAAAAGCAAAACTCCCGTCAATGGTGCAAAAGATTTCTGCACGAAATAATGTACTGGTTTAATCGCTCCGTAGTAATCGACACTCGACCAAGAGACACCCGGATAATTATCGTTCATCTTGTAATAAAGAGCTCCGGTTGTTTCGGGCCACAAAGTACGAGCCCGTTCCAACGTATGCCTTACTCCGACGACCTGTGCGAGCTGAGACCCCGTAATAAATTCGCCCAATGTGGTATCGGGCATGAAGTATCCCGAATATTGCGAGAGCTTGCCGAACTCTCCCATTGTCCCGAAAATAGGAGTATGATGGCGGAAATGATCGCCCGGACGAGACGGCCATCTATCTTTCTCTTCGGCCAAATAACGTCTCACACTCTCTATATGCGGTAGAGAAGCAATTCCGAACTCTCCCCAAAACGGAGAAGTCATATTTAAATTATGATTCAAATGAGCATCGTCCCACCAGCAATTGTAATTATGATCGCTGCCGCCCCATGCCTCTCCTCGGTGAAACGGGCGGGAACCGTCGAGCTCCAAGCTCAAACGCCCCATCATATCGATAGCCGGCCCGAAAGGTTTATCCGATTCGTTACCGGCGCCCCACATAACCAAAGAAGGGTGGTTTCGGATACGTTTCATATTCCTCACTACCGTCTCCTGTAACATATCGAACGGTTGCGTATTATGGCTGTTCCACGCCGTAGGCCACTCTTGTATCACCATAATGCCATATTTATCGCACAATTCATAAAAGTCATCGGTTTCGGGCAATCCTCCACCCCACGCTCTCATCATCTGAATATGCTGACTTTTAGCGATACTCAACAAGCGGTCATATTTTTCCCGCGAAAAATCCATCAAAGCATCCATCGTACACCAACCGGTTCCCTTCACGAACATAGGTTTACCATTAATGACGAAAGTCCAATTATAACGGTCTTCTCGCTCGCCTCCCGGAAACGGAGCCATGTCGATCGTACGAATACCGAACGATGTCTTTTCCACATCGGGGCGAGCTCCGTTACGAGGAATAAATGCGACCGTCATATCGTAAAGAGACTGTTCTCCCATATCGTTAGGCCACCAAAGGCGGGGAGCATCTATTTTGAAATCGAATGAAAACTGTTCGGTTTTCTTCGACGAATTAATTTCATGTTCAAAAAATTGAGGAGCACCTTCAAAATTTTTAGACACGACCCTAATTTGTAATTTCCCTTTTAGCGGTGCATTTATTTTTTTGAGAGTTACTGCCAACCGCATATCGCCCTGC
>OHFG01000874.1_pt1 | contig 17533 bp, 16 predicted proteins | sample 1567411 | NCBI WGS metagenome assembly OHFG01 (sample SAMEA3879563, study PRJEB24766) | human gut metagenome | biome: human-associated habitat; feature: feces | place: USA | collected 1985/1987
CCCGTGCGGATTCGGGGCGCGTTCTGGATCTCCGCCCTGGCGATCGTGGCGCTGCTGTCCGTGCCGCGCATCGGGGGAAGCGAACATTTGTGGATGAACGGGCTGTACGACACCCTGTGCGCCGTAGTCCTCTTTCCGCTGCTCGTCTGTCTCGGGGCTTCGGGAAAGACGACGGACCGGGTGACGACCCGGATCTGCAAATTTCTGGGGGATATTTCCTACCCGCTGTACATGGTGCACTACCCTTTCGTCTACCTCTACTACGCCTGGGTCAAGAACGAAAACCTCACCTTCACGGAGTCCCTGCCCGGCGCCCTGGCGCTCGTCGTGGGTTCTGTGATATTGGCTTATCTCTGTCTGAAACTCTACGACGAGCCTGTGCGCCGCTTCCTGACCGACTGCTTTCTGCGCAGGGAGAAATAGACACTGTTTTTTGAGACCGTTTATGGGTGTCTGCCTTGTACAACTATATTTTTAAATTTTATTTCTTGATTCCGGTTTCACCTACATTCTCGTTGTTGGCATTGGTGACGACCTTGAAGATGGTCATGAAAAATATCTTCAGATCCAGTCCAAGGCTCATGTGTTGAGCATACCACACGTTCAATTCAATACGCTCAGGCCATGGTACTTCCTTGCGACCATTCACCTGCGCCCATCCAGTCACTCCCGGGAGAACGTCGAACATATGCTTTTGGTGCTCATCATATTGTTCGTATGGCCAAGGATGGTAAGTCAAAGCTGGACGAGGCCCAATCAATGCCATATTGCCCTTCAGGATGTTCACCAGCTGTGGAAACTCGTCAATTGAAGTGGCACGGATAATCTTACCTACACGAGTGATGCGTGCGTCACCCTTGTAGGAATACACGCCTGTACCTTGCTTCTCTGCGCCCACACACATCGAGCGGAATTTCCATATTTTGAACGGCACACCATCCTTACCAAGACGCTCCTGCTTGAAGATGACCGGACCCTTTGAGTCCAACTTGATGATGATAGCCACAATCACCAGTGGCACAAAGAGAACAATAAGCGCTACCAGCGCAATCATAAAGTCAAATGCTCTTTTGAAATACTTATACATTACTTTATTTTTTGATTTATACTATTGAATATATTTTTGTCGCAAAACACTGTATGCCAATAGTATCTACACATCTATGCAGACGCTTCCAATCTATGTAAGTTTCCTTATGCTTCAACACAGTATCCTGTTGCAAACTTGTCTTAATCCGATGCCTACTTGCAAGAAGTGGTGATATAATAGTTCAAAAAATACTGATCTGTCCGTCATTCTACTTGCCAAAATAGATATCTTTCAGTTCTTTCTCCACATTGAAATCCATATACATCTGTGCATCTTTGTATGCCTGTTCTGCCAATTTGCTATAAAGGGCTTTGTCGGTAGCCAATTTGATGATAGTTTTAGCAAACGAACTGGAAATCTCTGTATCCGTTTCACCTCCGGCAAGGAATCCATTTACACCATCTTTGATGAACTCCGAATGACCCCTATTTACGCTTCCAACCACCGGCTTATGGCAATTCATAGCTTCAATCAGATTGATACCCAAACCTTCACGCAGGCTGGCAGAAACAGCAATATCAGACAGATTTGCAAATACCTCCAAATCGGTTCTATAGCCAATCAATTGAGCGTGCCCCTTCATACCTAAACTCTTAATTTGGTTCTCCAAATTCTCTTTTTCCGCCCCATTGCTGGCAATGAGGAGTTTGAAGTTGGGCACCACCTTTACAATCTCTGGCAAAGCATCTATCACCAGTCTCTGGCGCTTGTTCTTATTAAGTTCACCAGTGCAGATGCACACAAAGTCTGTAGCCATCAGTCCATAGTCTGCCCTATAAGCCTCCAGCACACGATCATCCACCTTATTGTATTTCTTGGAATTGATGCCCACACTATGGATTCGATACACCTTTTCACAAATGTGTTTCTTTACTGCCATTTCATAGTCGGCATTTGATATGGTTATCAATTTGTCGGTATAGTGTTTACCGAAGAATTTCTCTATAGGATAGAACACTAACCAAGCTGCCAGAGGCGCTCCCTGATAGAAATGGAAGCCATGGGCTGCATAGATAATCTCTGTGCCTTCCTTACGAGCTTTACGTGCAGCAAGACGTGTCACAATACCTCCCATTGGCGTATTACAATGGATGTAGTCGTAGCGCTCATTGGTCAATATCTTCTTCATCTCCTTGTAAGCCTTGATGTTGTTTGGACTTTTAGGCGAACGCGAAAAGGGTATATTGAAGACTTTATCGACAAAATCCAACTTCAAGCCATTCTTCAAATACAAGTTATCATATGCTGCCACATGCACCTCATATCCGTTTTCATGTAGCATTTTCACCAGCGGCTTGTGAAACTGGCAGATATGGCTCTGTACAGTAGCGGTCAATAGAACTTTCTTCATATATTTATTGCTCGATAAAACTCTTCAAATTTTGATAAAGCACTGTAAACATGCGAGCATTGTTGCCATCACTTACAAACGAATTGTGCGGGCTTACGGCCACATTCTCCATTGTCCACAAAGGACTGTTTGCTGATAAAGGTTCAGTTTCGAACACATCTAATGCAGCAAACAAATCTTTACGTTCATCCAAGACCTCACACATAGCCTGTTCGTCTATCAGACCACCTCGTGCAATGTTCACAAGTATTGCATTCTGCTTCATCGTTAGCAGCACTTCTCGGCTAATCAAACCACGGGTAGAAGGTAGCAAAGGTGCCGTCACTACTACCACATCAAATTCACCTACGCGTCCACGAAAATTTTCGGTCAAATCCATGTGGTTGAAACCAGAAGTGTCATTGGTGTGGATGTCGAAGCCTGTGGTCTCTGCTCCAAAAGCCTGAAAGCGCTTTGCTACTTCCTGCCCCACATTGCCTGCACCCACTACAGCCACCTTGGTTCCTGCCACTTCGCGAAGTCCCCTGTGCTTGGTCCAGCGGCTGCTTTCCTGCTCCTTGCTTATCGTGCTCTAACACACGGAATATAGCCCACTCCGCCATAGGTGTGCTATACACTCCTCGGGCATTGTATAGTTCAATCCCGCGCTCCTTAATTTTCTCTACAGGCACGCGATCAAAGCCTGCGCTTGTCAATTGGATAAACTTCAAGCGAGCAAACTTTGCAATATCATGCGACAGGAACAGACCGTTGCAAACTGTAGCATCCACCTCTGATGCCTCCAAAGGCAAATCCTTCTTCTCTTGCTGCATGAAGTATATGGTGTATCCCAAAGAGCGCAATGCCTGCATCTGCTCCTCTGAGTACTTAAAACATCCTGTTAAAAGTAGATTCATAGCATCACTTCTTTACAATTATACCAACCGCATCACATACAGCTTTGTGATTATTCTTGAAATCTTCTTTTGAGAGCTTATTCATCTCGTTCTCCATCTTACGGATGTCAGCAATACCATTATTGAATATCGAACGAACTTTGTCCAAATCTGTCATATTATCCGTATTGCAGAACGCCCGACTTACAATGACCATCTGGCTCCCCAAACGGTAATGTTCTTTAAGAATCATACGACCCGGGACAGTACCACCATTCAGCGATGTCAAGCCGCCAAAACCATACATGATGCCCTTTTGCGCAATGATGCGTGTCCACTTGTCCACCGATCCATCAGTCAATAACTGGAACATAAATTTCATTTTCAAAGCCAAATGCATGTCATTCAGTCCAATATGAATCATGTCGATGCCGTCAATCTCTACGATTTGATCCAGCAAATCAGCGGCCTCCGGAGTCTCCACCAGCAGACATGTCTTTGCTCTTCCGCCAACATATCCGATAAACCTATGAACCTCTTCTGTAGTCTTGAAATATGGTAGCATCACGATATCCGCCCCAGCCTGGATTACTGCCTCGATTTCTTCCTCGCTCGAAGGATAATCATCCATCGTATCATGAATAGGATTGATGCGGACCAGCACTTTCGCTTTCGTTACCGCGGCTCTGATGTTCGCCACATCCTCAACCGTATGGTGGTTCTGTACCGTATCAAGCCCGCCTTGCCGGCAGTCCTTTCCTATGAATTCCATATCCACAAAGATCCAATCCACGCCCGCCTCTTCGGCTATACGCGCTATCTCTGGATGCTTTGTGATATACATCAGATTGAGCATATCTCTTATTGTTTATATTTTATTTTTTTAGAGTATCAGGATCAGACCAATAAGATGCGTTCAGGTATCCTGAACTTCCGCGCGCAAAGTAGATCCGGAGCGGCTTGCGTCAGCCTGCTGTCTGGCTGACAGCTATGGTAAGTACTGCTTTAGGGGGATACAGGATATACCGAGGCTATAGAATGCCTGAACAGGAGAACATCAGACTTTAGAGAAACTGCGTCAGATGCGCCTGTTCGGTACGCACAACGCTTTTAAAACCTCGCACTTCGAACGAGGCCTCGACCGGAATTAGGTCGAGCGGCTTACCGCTATGGAGTTCGTGCGTGACTATAAAGATCTTATAATTACCGGACCAATCGGGACTGGCAAGAGTTATCTGGCTACCTGGCTTGGTTATAAGATATGCCAGGACGACTTTCGGGTAATATATGCAAGTATGGCCAAACTGATGAGCCAACTCAAAATATCCAAGGCAAAAGGGACGATGCGGACCGAACTAAAGCGCATCGAGCGTGCAGACCTGCTGATCCCCGACGACTTTTGCATGCAGCCAGCCACTCGACGCCCAGTCTCTTGGGGTATACTGATGGGTATCATCGACAATGATCACATCGTAGATTCCCGTAAAAGACTGTACGATGCGATCGGTGAAAAAACATTGCCGATGCTGTGCTCGACCGCGTCGAATTTTTCGACGAGTCGATAAGAAAAAGAAAATTTAATCTTCGGTAGTTTCTGGAGATAGGTAAAAATTGCTGTCACGGCCACTATGCTATACCTCAACTCCAGAATGAGATGTAACCTCATTGAGTCACCATAAGGTCAAGCGCCTTGAAGTGTATCAAATAATATAAATGCTTGATGGTATCCTATAAATAAGGAGCTTTTCCCTTCAGCAAAGAAGAATATAGCCCAATCGTAAATAACGGGATAGAAATGAAAGGGAATCAACATTCTAATGCAACCCATACAGAAATAACTGTCCTCCCCCTAACTTTACCCAATCACTCCAGTCTTTTCTCAGTTCGTATGCCGTCATTATTTTTTATCGACTAATGTGTGAAAAAACTTCTTCATAAACGTATGGAAAGATGTTGGCACATAGTACTTGACCCAAAAACTCTTTGGTGCAGTTGTCTTGCATGCAGATTCCAATCCTTTTTCCTGATCGATGAATACATGTGCAAAACGCTCACGTCTTCTTAACAATGTGTCATTAGGATGCCCCATGAATCCGGCATTGTTAATGGTTGCCTTGGCATGGTTAATCTCACACAAAAGAAAATTAGGCAAAGCCTTCAAAGCATCTACACCTTTTTGAGTCTTGGCCAGAATGACAGACACTCCTTTAGGATTCCAATAAGGGTCTGTGTCTTTGATTCCCCAGAAGTCACCAACTTTGATGTCGCACATAGTGATGTTCTGCTTATACTGGCAGTGGTAGCACGAAGGTCTTCTGAAATTCAGGAAGCCATAACCCAGATAGGTACCAAAGTGATTTTTATAATACACTTTTCCGTTCTGGTATTCTTCTTTGATGTGTTGAACGAACCATCCTTTCTCCTTGTTGCGCACGTTGAATGCCATCAGATTTGCTCCTACCTTCTTCTCGCGCATTGCTCGATATTCATCAAGAATCTTGCTCGACGTAATTCCTGCACAGAACAGTTCACAAGTCAGCAGATTGCCGTAATCCTTGCGGAGATAGCGTTTCAAACCCGCCACATCACAAGGACAACCCACAAACAGAACTTTCAGTCCGTTTTTCAGATCAGCCTTTACAGCAGCATGGATACCCGATTTGGTAGGTTGTACATATTTTGAACTGCATAGTGCCCACAGATCATCTTCATTGTCAATTCGGACATAATCAGATGCGCTATAGGTTTCGTTAAATCGTACACCATACACTACTCCCCTTTGTTTGATCGTTTCCAGAGAGAGTGCTGTTGCAACACCTCCAGATGCACACGAGTTAATGATACGCTCGTCCTTCGAATAACCACCATACGACTTCTGATATGGTTCTTTGTTTTCGCACTCATTCACTATAGGACACACTTTCACGCACATACCGCAGTCAATACATGTATCTTCGTTTACTACAGGATACATGAACCCCTCCTTGTCGGCCTTCATGCTGATGGCTCTTTTTTCGCACACGCTCTCGCAAGCCGAACAGCCGCAACAGTGATGTCTATTTTCCTTGTTGGTTCGAATGCTGTCCATCCAGACATTCTGTATATGATTCATATTACTTTTCTAAAGAGGTTCGCAGATATTCCATTGAGTATGCCACAAAGGCATCTATCTTTGCTTGAATGGCATTATAATCAATATCATCATCCGTAAAGTTGTAATTAGACTTTACATAGCGATTTTCCATACCAAGACGGGAAAGAACGGTCTGTTGTCGTGATGACTGATCAAACTGTGTATAAGCGCGCTCCACTGACCAAAAGTTTCGATGATAATTGATAGCGAAAAGCATTCCGTGATATGAGTCGGTAATAATCATGTAGGCATTGCTCGTGATGGTCAGAAACTCTCCGGGACCGGTAGTTGGCTGATATATGCGGTTTGTGGGATAGTCGATCTCTCCCAACTTGCCAAGTACAACAATATCCAGGCCTTTCTTCTTGGCGTATTGGTAGATAGCGTTCTTGACATCAATATTGGGTTCGTCGAGAAAATAGCAGAGAACATATTTTTGGGGTAATTCCACATCTGCTTTCAGGTGATCCCATTCATGACTACGCATCAGTAATGTGGGATCTGCTACAACTTTTGCATCACGACCCGTCAACTCTTTAATCAAACGACGTCCCTCATCTTCACGGACCGATACACAAGGGATATCGGCGATGTACCTCTTTAAAGTACGCTTGTTGTAGTTTGGAATGTGATTACGTCCGAGACTCGGAGCATAAGCCACACGTTTTTCCTTTGGTGCAAAACGTAAGTACATCATAGGATCAGGATATAGAGTAGTTGTCACCCATATCTGATCACTACCGCACACGAACTTATAATACTTGTCGGATGTTGCTACTTGTTCTATCTCGTCTGGAGCATAGAGCGTCTGTACAAAATTCTTTGTAACAAAGTCATCAAACTTTTTCACTTTCCCTTCATCTATCGCGACAGCCTTCACGTTTCGTATTGTCTTATATGTTGACCAAAGTAATGAAGGATGGCGTAACAATTTCATTCCTGTTTTGAAAACCTTGTTTGGACGCATATCAAAGTTCTTGGACATATTGCCGCTCTGCCACACAACCTCAACATCATAGCCGAGTTTCCGTATAGCTACACAAAGAGCATATACTTGCAACACTGAACCGAAATTCTTCAGGTTCGTTCGGTTTACTACAGCTACTTTATTCATCTTCCTGCGCCTTATTGTATCTTCTGATTTTTCCATCGCGTTTAAGGTTTCTGAGAGCTTCAGAAAGGTTAGATAACATCATAGGCATTGTCATAAATACTTGGAAATAGATGCGTGTTTTCAACTTGAATTGCGTATATCCGCATAGTTCCTTGAAATTCGTCTTAAACTGCTGCATCATCTCGTTTCTCTGTTCTTCATTTGCCCCTTCATTGCGATATTTTAAAATGATAGCTCTGTTCCATTTGGCTAGATTCCATACAGCACAAGCATCTTCTTTGTGCTCTTTGAAAAATTTATTTTTCTCTTCAAATGCTCCGAAGAAACCAAGATCAAGAACGCGAGAGGTCGTAGCGCAAATACCTCGCTGGTTAAATGTATAGTAATATAGCTTGTTCTGTGAGGAAACGAATCTTTTCGCACGATAACATATCTTCCAAGATGTCCAGTCATCCTCGTTGATTAAACCAACAGGCATCTTTATGTCATCCAGCATATTTCTTCTATATATCTTTCCCCACATCATTACATCAAACAAGCTTTCAGCCATAGCTTCAGATCCGCTTTTACAAATAGCGCTATATGTAATTGAAACATCAGGAAAAACAGTTTGATTGCCTCTTGTCCACTTGCACTGAACTATATCGGCATCATATTGTTGTTGTAGCTCCATCATGAGTTTCAAATAATCCCGATGCCAGAAATCATCACTATCCAGAAAAGCAACGAAATCACCTGTCATAACTTTTAGACCTGCATTTCGTGCATCCGACAGCCCTCCGTTAGATTTATGGATTACCTTGATACGTTCATCGGTTTTGGCGTATTTGTCACATATTTCACCACAGCGGTCTGGACTTCCATCATCCACAAGTACGAGTTCCCAATCAGAATAAGACTGGCTTTGTACACTTTCTATACAAGTTGGAAGATATAGTTCTACCTTATAGCAAGGTACTATAATGCTTACTTTCATGATTATAAATCAATTATTCCGATTGTTCTCTCTGATTAGCTTTTCAAACATTTGTTTGATTTGAGCTTGAATCTCCTCTCGGCTATGATTTCGTTTTCCACAATCATAGGCCTTCTTTGCATATTTTTGAATGAGGGAGGGATTATCTACGATTCTTTGCAACAGAGGTAATACATCTTCATAGCTATCTACACAGAATGCGGCATCATGCTCCTTCAAATATTGATAGCCCGCATGACGGTTCCAGCAGACGGCAAGAATGGCGCATCCGGTGGCCATGAGGTCGATAATCTTGGTAGAAAATGATACACGGGTAGCAAGACGGAACTTCTTGTCGAAACTCTCCACGTGGAGTGCAATATCGGTCGATTCGTACTCCTTGGCTAGCTGAGCCGGAGGGATGGCTCCCTTCATATTAATGTAGCGGTCGGGAGATAGTGCTTTTGTCTGTTCTTTTGTTAGCTCATCGATAGTATAGACATCAAGCACTATCTTCACGCCATTGCGATTAATCACCTTGAGTGCATCACCAATGGCTGCAAGCGACTTCCAGCGGTTGCAATAGATATGACCGGCAAACACCAGACGGATAGGCTTATTCACTTCGTGAGGAGTAAAAGGTTCTGAAAAATCACCACACTTGTAGAGCGTGGAAGCAGGCACTCCGTACTGTCGTGTGTAGTCTGTCGCCTGTTCCTTTGAGAATGTCCAGTAGTGTTTGTAGAATCCGATCACGTGCTTCTCAAATGCTTTGTGCATGTGCCAACGACGCATCCAATACAGAGGAGACCATTCATACTGTTGGTATGATGCTTCATCGTCTGCCGTAAAGGCCACAAAGGGTGCATCGGTCATGGTGCGAACAAAACGCTCCAATCGGATCAATTTTGGGGTAATCTTTCGTGGGCAATATACAATATCAGGATTGAACTCCTTAATAAATTTCTTCATTGCCTCCACATCATATCTGCCCCATGCCCAGATGGCATCCTGAAGGGCAACTACCGGTGTACGGCACCAGAGGGTGAGTTTCTTGAAGAATCCGTAAATACCCTTGCGTCGAGCATTGGACTTTGTGGCTTCAAGTTGTTTTGCATTGGTCTGCATCTGTATTTCTTTGCCCGCTTTCGGCCCGCCCAAAATGGATCGTGCCATTTGGGCATCAGTTATCTGAAAGTACTTCTTGCAGATGTGGTTGTTGGGAAGTCCGGGACTAACATATATTTGTGCAAATTCAGCAGGAAAGCCTTCGAACCAATTCGTCAACACGCCATTGCAATAGACAAAGTCGTTCCATTCCTCTGAAGTGATTAATAGTATCTTCATTTTAAAAATACAGAAGCTGTAATTAATTGCTATTGTAGTAGTTGTCTTGCTACTTCTATATATTTATCAATTTGTGATGCAGATAGGAAATTGGTCTTAGCTCGCTCAATGCACCTTGCAGAATAGTAGCTCTTACCTAGTCCTCGAATCTTGTTGACTGCTGCAAGAATCTCTTTATCGTCATTATCGTGTGTGATGATGCCACATTCCGTTCCTGCCACCTCTGGGTTTGCGGTACGGTCGTTTGATATGACTGGAGTTCCACAGGCAAGCGCCTCTGCCGAAACCTTTCCAAATGTCTCCTGAGGCGAACAAACCAATAATGTATCGGCCAACGAATAATATTCGGCGAGTTCGTCCACATTAGCAGTACGTCCGACACATTTAAAATTATCTATCTCAGGAATATCTGTTTCCGCCTTGCCAACAAGTATAACTTTGATGTCCGGCAACTCCTTGGCAAGCGATACAAAGTGTGAAAGGCCTTTATTTTCGTTCCAGCTGGTAGCCACACCCAATATGACAAATTCATCCTTAATACCGAGTTTTTCTTTGAGTCTTGTAGTATCTCGTGGATAGAACTTCTTAAGATCTATCCAGTTATAGATTCTCTGGTATATTTTCGCATTCGATAGAATAGCTGATTTCTCAGCCTCCTTTGTTATCCAATCAGATACACCTATGACTCCCAATCTGGGAATCGCGTCAAACAATCTCTTCTTATTTCGGAACATGAATGTACTGGTATCAAAGAAAAGGCTTATATTATCTTCTTTCATCATCATGCAATTCTTACATTCTGTCTGCCATTTGTCGCACTTGATTGAGAAATAATAAGTGCAGTGTCCCGTGAAGAACCAGCAGTCGTGCATTACTACGATGGTAGCAATGTCATTTTTTGCCAAATACTTCAAGAGCATGGGCAGGTTGACATAGTTACCATGGAGATTTCTGAGAATGACCACATCGGGCTGTATCTTGTCTATTTTCTTTAGCATTTTTCTGGTAGCACATTGAGAGAAAAATGCTTGCTTACCAAAAACTCGTGACCATAGAGCATGGAGTTTATGATCCAACTTGGAGCCAATGATATAAATGTTATGCTCCTCATCACTCATGTTTGGGCAGAACACGTGCGACTCAATACCATGCTGCAAGCAATACTCATGCATCTCCATGGTAGTGCGGCCTGTGCTCGCAAACTTATATACTGCGTTTATTTGTATAATCTTCATTATCATCTTATCTTCATAACTTTTTAATAGGAGCTAGAATAAGGCTCTTCTCATAATCGTTCATTGCTAAAAAATAAATAACAAGAGCGTAACACATACAGAATAAGACTCCTTTTACAAAGAATCCCAACCACCCGGAAATCAATATTAAGTAGTTCAATACTATTCCAGCAATCAAACAAATAATCAATGGTATGGATAACCTTACAAATGTTTCTTTGAAAAAATGGAGTACATCTAAATTCATCTCCTTATAGAAAATGAAATCCATACCAATAGTACGTACCATATAAGCAATAAAGACAGAGAAACAAATGCCTGTTGCACCCATCAATGGCGACAGCACCATTGCACCAAGCAGATTCAGAACAGCCATGATAATATAAATTATCGAGAGCTGTTTTACCTTGTTTGCAGCAAAGATAGCATCATTACCTATCATTTGTGGGAGATGAAACAATGAAGGAATAATAATCAAAACGGCACATAAATAACTCTCCTTAAAACCTCCTCCTACCCAAAGGAGTATAAAATGTCTGCCTAAACATATTACGCCTAATACTATCAATCCAACCATGTATATCTGTATTCGTCCCATCTTTACCATTAATGGCATGATATCCCCTTTCTCTTCAGCTAAAACCCTAGATACCTTCGGAAGAAACATTCCATTCAAAGCATTTGAAAATGTATAGGTATAGCCTTCTAACGTCATTGCAATGCCCAAAATAGCTATAGCCGTAGATCCTGAAAGAGCGCCAAGGATACTTGGCGCCAAATTGAAGATGCAGCGTTGGGCCAAAGCAATTACAGTAACCCAACCTGAATAATCAGCAATGTCTTTTAATTCAGTGCTATTGAAATACTTCCAACTAATATTCAAAGGGGTATATCTTTTGATACATAAAACTTTAAATAGTATTGTAAGAACCCCAGAAATAGCATTTACCATCACAAGTGCATATAGACCATAACCCATAAGTAAGCACAATGTCATTGCTCCAACGATTATGAGTTTGTGAAGTACATCGCATACTTTCAACTGAATAAAACATTCATAGGCCGTAAGAACTCCATTAACTGGAATAAATGGGAATGACACTACGGCATACATAGCGGCCATAGAATAAATCACCTTGAATTTTTCAATCTCCTCGGGGGTTAACTCTTGGTATATCTGCGGAATAAAAAAGAATACACCTATCAATATTGCAAATAATACAATATCAATAATAATGTATAGACGATACACCAAGCCAATACAATTATTTACTTTTTCCTGTTGGCCTTCAGCAAGGTATTTCGCAATAAATCGTGTAACAGCATTGCTAAGACCAAAGTCAAATACAAATAGTGTTATGACAGATAGAGCAAGAGTGTACAGACCGAAATTCTCGCGTCCTATAGAGTTTATCATCCATGGGGTATAAATAAGGCCGGACACTATATTGACTGCAATCGCAACATAAGACATCAATGCCCCCAACTTAATTTGGTGAGACAACGACATGGTTCTATTTTTTAAGTTTTGATAATATATTCATAAAATCTCCATGTCGGATTCTCCATATCAAAGATTTGATTTTAACATACTTACGATGTGTCCTTGAATCTCTACCCATAACATGAAGCCTTTTCTGCATATACTCAACATCTTCAAGAATGAACAGAGGATGCTTAATAGGAAACGAAAGTTCGTATGACGGTTGATAGGTTAACTGGCGTAACTGTGGTAATACTTGATCTAAAGTGAGATCACTATGTGTACTATTAGCAACTCCAATTCCATTATTATGCACTAAATTACGCGTTGGTATTATTACTAACTGGCTATTTAGTTGACATGCATACGAATAGATAGTTTCCCAGTGAGCTTTGCCTTCTGCTTGATGAGCTTTACACGTTTCGTGATATCTTTTATCATCTAGTGTATTATACTTGGCTTGGAATTTATGCATATCGTATTCATTATTCAAGAATGAATACGTATCATCCCACAGGTTTGCCACACGTTTCCATGTTGCAAATCCAGGTCCAGAACCTGCTGATGAGAACAAATAATCATAAGTAGTATCATAATTCTCTAAATTACACATCCCACAAATTCTATTGATGCGTGTGTCATACTCGTATCTGTCAAGCAACTCCTTACAATATGGATAGAAACTCTGAGAAGGAACACAATCATCTTCCAATATAATACACTTATCGACAATAGAGAAAGCCCACTTATGACTAAGAAAGGTAGAAGGATCGCAACCCCAATTACGTGTCTGATAATTCTTATAAACCTCGCAATTCCAATCAATATTATCAACTATTTTGCGGCATCGTTCAATACCTTCAACATCTTCCTGACGGCCTTCACGAGCGCCATCCTGCCATAAGAGAAGCCTACGAGGACGCGCTTTTCGGACAGACTCAAATGTCTCTTTTAAGACATCATCCCTAACAAAAAATATTATTAGTACCGAAACATCAATATTCCAAGATTTTAATGCTGGATTCATGATTTATTGCATTATTAATTTTTCAAATGTTTTGTTCCACTCATTGATTTGATATGACCAAGAATAGACTATAAGAAACTTTATCAATTGGTCACTGACTTCATCCCTTTTCGTGTTTATAATTTCAATGATATCATTGGGAAGAGTATCAAATGTAGAGGGTTTGTAGGGAACTCCCCATGTTTCAAGTTCTTTGTAAGATAACCATGCGGCATTGATTACCTTTGTTTTCGAATATAAGTATTCGTGCAGGCTGGAACTATATGCATCTGTCTGCTGCATGTGGATGAACAGGTCGGTTCCTTTTCTCAACCAAATCATTTCTTGATCTGATAGATAGTTAGAAAGAAGTCGGTAATTCAAACCTGTTGACTGTAATTGATTTTTTAATTCAGAAAGATATTCTGCTTTTCTAGCATAAGTCAGAGGAAACACGAGTAAAGTATTCTTCGGAAGCTGAAGTTTTACTTTATTCAATGCATCAATTATCAGTATATGATTTTGGGCTGGGGATGCATTATACCCGCAAGTTATCACATAATTCTCTTTTGTACCGAATAGATTTTGCTTCGAATCATCTTTTGACGTATCGTCAGCCATAACCTTATCCAAAACGTCTGATCCAAAACACAATTCGAGGCATTTGTCTTTAGGAACATTAAACTGCTCTATTATGTCATCTCCAAATTTCGTGTTGGGCATGACACAAACAAAGTTTGAAGCATCATATACGTGTTGATATTTCCTTTTTAATGATTTTCCTATTCTGTAAACATCACTGCCCCATGGTGTTGTAATCAAATACTTGCTATACTGTTTATATAATTTAAGCAAGAGATATGATTGAATAGTAACAACCTGTATATTTATAATTGAGTATGAATTACCTATCTTCTTAAAAGAGCGCAGGAGATCAAAATATTTGATAATTTTTGCAATGCCACAAATCTTATAAAGAAGTTTGGGAAAATGACGTGTTATTGTATATGTGTTATCATAGAGGCTTGCATTTGGTATATCCGCATAACGCATTGAAATATCAAAGATATCTACGCTATATTGGAAGCTTTTCCCCTTTAGTCCCTTGATAAATCTCTCCAGATGCTTATCGTGAGCATTACCAACTATCAAAATATCTTTCTTCATTATCATAACACCTTTATCATCTTCAAATACTCTGGCCATTCGCCCATATCTTTCCAAGCCTCTTCACTCACGGGGAAGCAACCTACGCGACCTCCTCGGGCTTTTACCTTCTCCATCAAATGAGTAATATGGAAGAACTGACCTTCAGGTATCTCATCTATCAACTCTGGATTGAGGATATACACACCGGTGTTCACCATATAGGTATGCTCTGGTTTTTCCTTAAGACTAACCATCAGACCATCCTCGCCGGTCTCAATCACTCCGTATGGGATCTTGAAACTCTTTACCATAGTCACGATAGTCATATCATTGTGGTTATTTACGTGATAATCATACACATCACGATAATCCTGCTCGTTGATGCTGTCACAGTTGCTCACAAAGAAAGGAGTAGTAATCTTACCTTTCAAGAACGATACGCTACCAATGGTTCCGAGAGGCTTGTTTTCCATGAAGAACTCGATGTCATATTTGTGGTCGAGCAGAGAGAGGTAGAACTCCATCATATCTGCTTTATAGTTGACCGACATATAGAACTTTTTGCAACCTATACCCTCGAACTGGTCCATAATTACTTCGAGGATTGTCTTGTCGCCTACAGGTACAAGGGGTTTAGGAATTACGTTTGTAATCGGTTTCAAACGTGTTCCTTTCCCTCCTGCCATGATGACTACAGGAAGGTCTATTTTCGGACGATTATCCTCAACTTTCTCTGTAAATACATCATGCCAGAACAACACATCGACAATCTCTCCATCAGCATTCAGAACAGGCATACAATCAATCAGTTCTTTGAACATAACTGTCTTAATCTGCTCCAAAGAGTCATTTTCCGAAGCATAGATTTTGTCTTTTACAAGAATGGCAGATACAGGATCAGACAGATTTGCTTGGCGTATGATAGCACGCTGGATATCACCAATAGTGAGAATGCCCTCAAACTTATCTTTATCAAATACAAACACAAGTTTTGTGCGATGACCATCCATCTGCTTCAATGCCGAAATAACGCTATCATTAATGCTAATGATTTTATTTTCGATTTTCGATATGTTGTTCATATAGTCATTTCATTGGAATTATTTCTTATAAATCTTCAAGTCTTATACTTGAAGGGATATTTACTACACGATTGGCAAACCAGATAGTGTTCTTGAGTCCATCGTTTTCGCAATTCTCGAACATTGGTAGATGGTTCATGAGTTCCCAGATAGGACGAGTCATGACGCCATTGTCGTTGGTCTGCTGGAGAAAGTCGAGCTGAGACTCTTTGTCCTTCAGGACAACGGCAGATAGCCAGTAGTTGGAGAAGGTGTTCTCTGGCTCAACGAAGAAGTCTATGCCATCAACGTTTTTGAAGTGCTCGATGTATTCGGCCGCTACCTTACGTTTGCTGGCTACATACTTGTCGAGATTCTCCAACTGAGCGCAACCAAGGGCTGCATTGATGTTCGGCATGCGGTAGTTGAAGCCGATGTGATCATGACGAAACTCCCAGCGATGAGGAATCTTGGCCTGTGTGGTGATGTGCTTTGCGTAGGCTCCGAGTTCTTCGTCCATGAAGAGCATCATGCCGCCACCACCGGTGGTGATGGTCTTGTTGCCGTTGAAGGAGATGGCGCCAATGCGACCGAAAGTGCCTGTATGCTGACCCTTGTAGGTTGAGCCGATAGATTCTGCTGCATCCTCTACGAGTTCGATGTGCCACTCCTTGCAGAGGGTTGCAATCTCCTCGATGCGAACAGGATGACCGAAGGAGTGCATGGGGACGCAAGCCTTGATGCGACGGCCTGTATGCTTGTTGTAGCATGCGAACTCATCCTCACCGAAAGCGAAGTCTTGAGATTTAGGGAGCTCTCCTATACGGCTGTTCTTGCGAACCTCTGCATTCTTTTGAAGCCACTCCTTCATAGCATCAGGAGAAAGTCCCATAGTAGATATATCCACATCAAGGAACACAGGATGTGCGCCAATGTATGAGAGTGCGTTGCAGGTAGCGATGAAGGTAAGCGCTTGAGTGAGCACCTCGTCATCTTTCTTCACACCTGCGAGCAGGAGTGACATGTGGAGGGCATTGGTTCCGCTCACGCACACTACGGCGCGCTTTGCGCCTGTGTATTTTGCCATATTCTCCTCGAAGCGATCGACGAACTTACCTACTGACGAAACGAAGGTGGTGTCGATGCATTCGTTGAGATATGCTTTCTCATTGCCTGCGAATACAGGAACGGCAAGAGGAGTAAATCCCTTGTTGCCGTAAACGGACTTGATAAAGTCTATCGTGTTTTTGTAATCAGCCATTTCTTTAGAATGACAACTTGTTAACTATTAATTTACATCTTTTGATCAAGATTCTTTCCCTTCTCTTCATGTTCGAAGTTAGGGATGAACTTCTTGATGGATTCTACTACTTCCGCTTTGGTGAAGTCTTCCTTCTGGAAGATGCCTTCGAGCTCAAGGAAGAAGTCAGTCACTTCGTTCATTGGACGACGAGTGCTTTCGCAAACCACCCCGAGGCTTATGAAACGTTCCATATCAATCTTTTCTCCAGGGACATAGAACTCCTCGTATGCTTTTTCGCCGGTGGTGTCAGACTTGAAGTAAACCACAGGATAAGTGTCAGACTCATAGGACATCTGAGCAGCATACCGCTTTGCCTCTGGATCATTCTTGCACTCTACTTTGGTGAAACCCTCCGCCTTTACGAAATCGTCACAGATGGCTGAGAACGTGAGCATCTGGTCTTCGTCCAATTTAGGAAAAAACACTTCACC
>OHFG01000877.1_pt1 | contig 17482 bp, 12 predicted proteins | sample 1567411 | NCBI WGS metagenome assembly OHFG01 (sample SAMEA3879563, study PRJEB24766) | human gut metagenome | biome: human-associated habitat; feature: feces | place: USA | collected 1985/1987
TAAAGCGCGAGGAGTGAAGTATTGTCCGGCTCCGCTTTTCTTATCTTTACCGTTCTTTTCGAGAATAGACTCGTAAATAGCGCCTTTTACATCACCTTCGAGCATATACCAATTCTCTCCGGACACCATATCGATTACCTTTTTTAGGTGAACGGGGGTTTGAATTTTATTAGTTGCTTTCGTAAAAATAGTGCCGATAAGTCCTGCTTCGCCAGAGAGTTTTTCGAGCGTCGTTTCATACTGCTTGACAAGATCTGTGCCGCTTAATGCCGTAAGGTCTTTCCATTTATATCCTTCCGGAATAGAACTCGTCAAACCATATTCTTCGCGCTCGTCATCCATCTTTAAGAAAAGGATATATGTAAGTTGCGTGATATAATCGGTAAACCCGACGCCTGCCGCCGCCAAAACATTTGCAATGTCGCTCACTTTTTTTACAAGAGCCTGTTCGCTTTTCATTTGCTTTTCGTTTTCCATTTTATGCCGCCTTTAAGATAAAGTTAGAAAGAGTTTGTATTTCTTGGTTGAGTGCCTTACCGCCGAATAAGGTGATGCCTTTCCGCCATAAATCAGGATAATATTCATTGAGTTCACCGACAGTAATAGCGCCTTCGCTCACAACAAAGTCGGCAATCGCACGCATTACGGCTTTCTGCTCGTCGGTCAACTGCCTTTGTGCCTGTCCGCAATAAAGATTGAACCGCTGTACATATCCTGAAAACAGGCTCGCAAGCCTTGCCGTTTTTCGATAGGCGAACCTCACAATTTGGATAAGGTGCGTCAATGCTCTGATATTTTGCTTCATGTCAAATTCATCGACGCGACCGTTTTCATCGAGGAGTTTATAATTCCTCCAAATATTGTACGGGGTATAGGAGTGGTTTTTGGAAAGCAGCTTATCCCGCAAATCAACGAGCATGGAGTGCGTTATAACGGTATCTTCCGAATTGTAAAGGATGCGCAGCGCCTCTATTCTGTCCTTATTTTCGTTCAAATACTTTTCGAATGCCTCTTTGAAATCCAAAGCGGTTTCTTTTGAAAAATCGGAATAAAGTATCTCGTCCTGATCGTCGATTATCGTAATATAACCGCGTTGCATTTCAAGCAAATATTTCTTTGCCGCAATATTATCTATCAGGCACTCAATCAACCGCATTCTTTCCGTATTATCATGAGATGCGTCTATAAATTCCGGTAAGCCTTTTTGCAACGCTTTTTCAATACTATTGGCAAGTGTACGAGGAGCAAAACCAAACTCTTCAATAAATTTACTCAAGTGATGCCCGTGAAGTACGTTGCTTTCATATCTGCGGTGTATCGAAGCGCAATAATCTCGGAGCAACTTAAGATTTTCGTCGCTCGCGTCGCCGTGTGTTAAGCGCTCCAGAAGATGCTCCAAACTCAAAGTTCTTTCCTGTCCGATAGCTCTTTGAGGGATATCTTTTTCATGTTCTGTAACGCCGACGGCATCAACTATGTAATAACATTCTTTTGTTTGTGCATTCGGCGTGACTTCCTTCAACTTGTCGTCGCTGATATATCGGCATGCCCGTCCTTTCATCTGCGTATAAAGAACTTCGGAATTGATATCGCGCATAAAAAATACCACTTCCAAAGGTTTGATGTCGGTGCCGGTAGCGACAAGTGTCACGGTAACGGCGATGCGAAAATCTTTTTCATTGCGAAAATCTCTTATAAGGGCATTGGAGTCGCCCGCCGAATAAGTAATTTTTCGCACATAGTTCTCGGGAAGCTGTCCGTTAGCAAACTTTTCTCCAAATACCTTTTTTGCAATTTTTACAATTTGATCGGCATGATTATCGTCTTTGGCAAATACGAGGGTTTTTGGAATATACCGCCAATTATCGCTTTCATTTTCCGATAATCTTTCGGGATACATTTTGGTATAAATCGAATCACGGTATTCGCGCAATACGGTTTCAATCTGGCTTACGTTTACAATCGAGCGATCCAACGCATTCGGTGAATAATCAATGTTTTTGCTTGACGTAAAGGTAGTAGTTTCACCTGTACGCCTTGATTTCTCGGTTATTTCGTCGCCCACGTTGATTTCGCCGCCGTGAATACTCTTTTTTGTAGCAATACGATATATCCGTTTAGGCACATTAACGCCGTCAACAACGGAATCGTCATAAGAATAATTCTCAACTACGTTGTCATCAAAAAAGGCGTATGCGTCTTCGGTAGGCGTTGCTGTTAAACCGAGGATGCGCGCATTATTAAAGTAGTCAAGCACGGCTCTCCAACGACCGTAGATTGACCTATGGCACTCGTCAACAATGATAAACTGAAAGTAATCGGGCGGCAGTTTCAAATCGTCGCCAAGCGTTATAATTTCCTTGCTATGCCTTTCTTTGTCCGCCTGATCCAATTCATCTTCGGAATCCTCGTCGCAGTCCGGGAGAGTTTGTCCCGTCAAAACAGCATAGAGTTTTTGAATAGTGGAAATTACAATATCGCCATTGATATCCTCTTCTTTCTTCAATCGCGTTATAGTATATAAGTCTTTTAGCTGATGCCCCGTCTCCGTTCTATCAAATAAACTAAATTCGGTTTTTGCTTGGTTAGCAAGATTGTTTCTATCAGCTAAAAACAAAATCCTTCTTGTGTTAGGCGTATACTCTAAAAAACGATAGGATGCAAGGCAGGCAAGATATGTCTTGCCTGAGCCGGTCGCAAGTACGGCAAGCGCTCTTTTTTTTCCTTCCTTGAAAGAGGTTTCCAGTTTCACTTCGGCACGATACTGGCAATCTCTCAATCCTTTTTTCTCAATGACCGGCAAAGCGCCTAATTCCGAAGATTGACCAATCATGCGCAACATTTCTTTCGGCGTGTGCATTTTATCAATCTGCATATATTCGCTGTCCGGAGAAAGCATATTCTTGAAAAGTATTATTTCACCATTTGCGAGATAGACAAGCGGAACTTTATTTTCGTTCAGCCAAAATCCGTACCAACTTTGCGGATTAAGAGTATAATTTTCCGCCTGCTGCGCAACTATTTCGTCCAAATTCTTTTCGGCGCGTTTTGCTTCCACAACGGCAATGGCTTTGTTATCGATGAAAAGCAGATAATCGCTTTCCTTCCGTCCGGACATAGAAGCCTCCACGACCGCTGACGGATTCTTTCGATTATATTCAAACCGCGTGACAACAGCCCAACCGGCTGAGGTAAGTTGTTCATCAATTTTTATTCTTGCTTTTTCTTCAGGTAACATATTCGTTGCTCCTTAATTACTTCTCATAATTTTCTATTATCGGAAGTTAATGGGTGGGGATCAAGCCTACTATGCATGGATAACAGCTAATTTATCGTTTAATCGTTTCCATGGCATAATTGCGAATAAAACAAAGAGTTATATCCGTTCTATAAGCTTAATATCCGCATTCTTTCCCGCCTCGTCAATTAAACCCTGCGTAAAGCCTGCCGTACTGAAAAGAATATACTGTACGTTTTTCGTCTGCGTGAGTTTGAGCATGGCTTCGGACTTTTCCTGCAAAGTGTGTAAAACTGATAACCCTTTGGGCGAGGTGGTGTATTTGCATTCGCCAAGCACGAGATTTCCGTTCGCGGTATCAATGCCGACGATGTCGATTTCACCAGCCTTCGCTCCCCAATACCTGCCGACTTTATCAAAGTGGAAGTTCCATGTATTCGCGGCGGAAAGCTCCCACATTTTTTCACGGCAGACGTCCTCATAGACAAAAGACGCATAGTTCTGCGCAAAACTTTTTTTGATCTGTGACAGAACGAACGCGGTTTCACCCTTTTCAAGATAGGCGCGATAGGGATAAACAAACTTAAACCAGAACGCAATAAAGTTATCGGCTATGCGGTAAAGCCCGCTTTTGCTCTTTTCGGGCGCCGTCTCCGTTATGGGAACTTCGCGTTCAACAAGATCCAAGTCCATCAAAACTTTCAAATACTTTGTAAGCCCCGTCTGTTTCAAACCGAGATTTGTTGCTATATCAGAAAGTTTGCGGTTGCCCATGGCAATCGCCTTAATGAGTGAAAAATAGCTGCCGATTTCGCTTACCTCTTTTTGTAAGAGGAAGTAAGGCTCTTCATAGAGAAAACTCTGCGAATTAAGCACGTTTTCTTCGATTGCTTCGAAAATATCAGTATAATTACAGAAAGTTTCAATATACTTCGGAACGCCGCCCGTCACCGCATAAAACGGGAGCAGTTCGTTATTTTCCCGTCCTTCAAAAAATTCATGATAATGGCTGAACGGTATTTGTTTGAGTTTGATTTGTGCCGTGCGTCTGCCATAGAGAGGAGAACTATAATCGAGCGTCTGCGACTTCATGAGCGATACGAGCGAGCCGCACAAAATCAACATAACATTCGCGTCTTTAAGCAGCGTATCCCATACCTTTTGCATAACGGACGGAAATGCCGAATTGGACTGTCCGATATATTGGAACTCGTCGAACACGATTATTTTTTTCGTTTCCGTCTTATATTCGACCAGCGTTTTGAAAACAGTAAACCAGTCAACGGCGGCGGACTTCAAAAGTTCGTTGCCCGTAAACTCGGTAACCTGCGTTTTGAAGTAATTTAAATTCTGCATTTCGGATTCTTCGGTCGCAAGAAAATACAGGGAATCCGAATGTCTTTTCAAAAACTCTGCGATAAGCGCCGTTTTTCCGACACGCCGCCTTCCATAGACAATGACGAGGGAGGATTCGTTTGAATGATATTGTTTTTCCAACGCATCTAACTCTTTTGCACGGTTGACGAATTTTTGCATTTCGTACCTCCGAAAGGTTCTTATCTAATATTATACTCAAAATTATAATAATTGCAAGTATAATTCAATAATATCAATAAATTTTTTGTTCGGCTGAGAAAGATTTTTTCGGGTATTCTGTCGAAATAGTTGTTTGCTATTGTTTCAAAACAAGCCAAAAAACGGGGCGAAATTGCCCCGTTCTTACCTATAAAAGCCTGTTTTTGACTGTCTGAAACGCCCTAAAACGGAAAAATAGCAAACGGTAGCAAACAAATTGCCGTTTTAGGGGTGTTTGCTATTGCTCCGCGTTTTTCCCTAAATAGAAGATTTTATACTATATCTTGTGTTTTATAGCAAACACTTTTTCTGTATAATGTGGTCTGTTTTTCCTTTGACGTGTTTCAGCTCCGCTCCTTGGTAAGGACGAGGTCGCGGGTTCAAATCCCGCTAACAGCTCCACATAAAAATGCACAAATCATTGCGATTTGTGCATTTTTTTATTCCGTGCGCAGGGCGACGGCGGGTTCCTTTTTCGCTGCCATGCGCGCGGGAATCAGGCTTGCGATAAGCAGCAGTATCGCACTCAACGCAATCAGTCCGATTGCCGTAAGAGCGGAAAGGCTTGCGATTGTGGATACGCCGACTAAATTTGCGAGTATGGCGTTTATCACAACATTGATTACCAATGTTGTCAAAATTGCTATCAATCCGGAAACCACGCCGAGCAGGACGGCTTCCGCTTTGAATACGCGCCCTATATCCTTTTTTCGTGCGCCGATCGAGCGCAACACGCCGATTTCCTTTGTCCGCTCGATGACGGATGCGTATATGATAATCGCAATCATAATCGAAGATATAATCAGCGAAGTTACGGAAAAAGCCACAAGCACATAGGTCACTATTTTTACAACGGAACCGAGCATCGAGGTCATCGTAGAGGACATATCCATATAGTCTATGGCAGTGTCCCCGTTCCCCTCGTTGACTTCGTTCCATGCGTCGAGATAGCCGATAATCAACTCCCTGTTGTCTACGTCGGTGGGATAGATGAGAATGGACGACGGCGTCTGCGTATAACCGAGTGTTTCCAAAGCGGCCTCATAAGTTAAGGTCTGCGTACTCATACCGGGGAAGCCTGTTCCCGCACCGTCGCCGAAAGCTTTGCCTGTCGTAACGTCGATTTCCGTATTTTCCGCTTGCGCCGACGCAACAGCCGAAGTTTTGTTTGCGGCTAAAACCTGCTCCGTCAGCGCGGGAGAATATGCGATGCCTTCCGATAGCCAGGACGCCGCCGCATCCTCCCGTTCGCGAAGGACGCTGACGATTTTAACGGTCATGCCGTTTTCATTTTCATAAGCCGCCTGATAGTTGGCAGAGTTTGCAGGCTGATAGAGCGTAATATCTCCCGATTGCACGGGAGTGTACCAACCGTCGTTAAACACAATGCGGAACTCCTTTCCGATCAGCTCCGTATAGTCGATTTGGGAAAGCGTTTTGTCGTAAGCTATGCCGAGAGCGTCAAGCGTCGAAGTGGACAGACGGTTGTATTTGTCCACGACGAGAGCGACCTCATTTATCGCCGTTGGAATACCCGTTTCCGTCACCCCGTCCGAGGCGAGCACGGTATAGCTGTTTTGCAGATATTCCGCATTGCTCAACGCCTCGTTCCAATTCGAGCTGTTCACGGAGATGTATTTATCGCCCGATTTCGTAATGATATTCAAATCGACGCTGTACGAATAGGCTATATCTATGACAAGTCCGTCGCATTTATTTTCGAGGTAGTCTATAAATTCTTTGTCGAGCTTTTGTTTCTTTTGTTCCAGCTTTTCGACTTCGTAGGGGTAGATTCCCGTGGTGTTTTCGGGATATTCTTCCAGTCCTTCGGCGTCGCCGCCCGCTCCGCCCTGACTGCCAATATCGGGAATTTGAGAAACGGTGGCGCTGATTGATATATAGTTAAACGACGCGCTGTTAAGCATTGTCTGGTCGATATAGCTCTGCAAGCCCGTGCTGACGGATAAAATGACGGCAATGCCGATAATGCCGATGCTTGCGGCAATACTCGTGATTGCGGTACGTCTTTTTTTGGAAAGCAGATTTTTTGCACTCAAAGCGAGCGCCGTCCGAAAAGACATGGACGAATGCTTCTTTTTATATTTGACAACGCCGTTTTCGGCATCAGTCTCACGTTCGCTCTTTGCCTTTGCCTTTGCCTGCAACAGCGCTTCTTCGCCCGCAAGCTCGTCGTCGCTCAAAGGCGAGGTGTCCTCGGTAACTTCGCCGTCAAGCATGCGGATAATGCGGTCGGAATATTTTTCTTCAAGGTCGGGGTTGTGCGTAACCATAATGACGAGCTTTGTTTCGGATATTTCTTTGAGCAGCTCCATTACGGTAATACTCGTTTCGCTGTCGAGGGCGCCCGTCGGTTCGTCGGCAAGAATAATAGCGGGATTGTTTACGATTGCGCGGGCAATGGAAACGCGCTGCATTTGTCCGCCCGACAGCTGATTGGGTTTTTTATTGAGTTTTTCCTTCAAGCCTACGCGAATCAGCGCTTCTTTGGCGCGCTTTCTTCTGTCAGCCTTAGGTACGCCGCCCAACGTCATGGAAAGCTCGACGTTTTCCAAAATCGTCAGGTGGGGAATGAGATTGTAGCTTTGAAATACGAATCCGATGCTATGATTTCGGTAGGTATCCCAATCTTTGTCCCTGTACGTTTTGGTGGAAACGCCGTTGATAAGCAGGTCGCCGTCCGAATATCTGTCCAAGCCGCCGATAATGTTCAGCAGCGTTGTTTTGCCGCAGCCGGACGGACCGAGGATTGAAACAAATTCGCTCGGGCGGAAAGCAAGGGAAATGCCTTTTAGCGCGGCTACCTCGCCGTCGCTTTTTTCCGCGTAAGTTTTTGTAATGTTTTTTAGTTGCAGCATAATTAGGCTCCTTGTATTTTCCGCGATTTTAGCATACGAAAATCAATTCAAAGTCACGCTTATGTAAACCCAAAATAAATTCTCGAAAAACTCCGCTGCTCAGTTTACCCGCCGTTTACATCGCTGTGGTATAATAAAAATACAAAAATCTCAAATTACAAGGAGCGGATATGTTCAATATACTTGTCGTTGAAGATAACAGAGATTTAAGAGAGCTGCTTTGCGACGCTCTGACGGGCGAAGGATACCGTGCGTATTCTTCTTCCGACGGAAACGAGGCTTTGACACGGCTCGAAGAAACCTTTTTCGATTTGATTATTGCCGATATCATGATGCCGAATATGGACGGCTTGCAGCTCACCGAAGAATTGAGGCGAGCCGGCATAGACACGCCGATTCTCATCGTTACCGCCCGCGACGACTATGAAACGCTGCAAAGCGGCTTTACGCTGGGTGCGGACGACTATATGGTTAAGCCTGTCAACGTCAACGAATTGCTGCTCCGCGTAAAAGCATTGCTGCGCAGGGCGAAAATCAACACGGATAAAAAAATAACCGTCGGCTCTACCGTTTTGGACTTTGAAACTATGAGCGTTGCCGTCAAAGAGGAGAAAACAGAATTGCCGTTGAAGGAATTTCAGCTGCTTTTCAAGCTGCTGTCCTATCCCGACAAAATTTTTACCCGTCAACAGCTTATGGACGAAATCTGGGGTTTGGACTCGGATACTTACGACAGAACGCTCAACACGCATATCAATCGTCTGCGCGAGCGGTTTTCGGACAATAAGGATTTTCAAATCGTTACCATACGCGGACTCGGCTATAAGGCGGTGAAGAAAAATGAACAATAAACCAAAATCAAAATCAAATCTTTGGTTCTTGTTCGTCGTCATTGTTTTGGCAGCCATGCTTGTGACGTTTGTTGTCATAGGCGCTGTAATGGCGCTTTTGTTTGCGCTCGATGTCATTCCTGCGCAACAGCAGTTTGCGCCTCTCCCGTTTATGATGCTGATTATCGTCAGTATCGTTATCGGCACCGGTATATCTTTGATTGTCGGGCGTTCTATATTGCAGCCCATAGGCAGGCTGAGTGACGCTTTGGACACTGTTGCAAAGGGCGATTTTTCCATTCGCTTGGATGAAAAAACAAAGGTAAGGGAAATTTCCCGCATGTACGAAAACTTCAATGCAATGACGCGGGAGCTTTCGGGAATTGAAACACTGCGCTCCGATTTTATCGCGAATGTTTCGCATGAGTTCAAAACGCCGCTTACCGCAATCGAGGGATACGCCGCTCTCTTGCGCAATCGGGAGCTTACAGAGAAACAAAGAAAAGACTATCTGGATAAAATCGCGGGCAACGCGCGCAAGCTGTCCGAGCTTACGGGCAATATTCTTTGGCTTTCAAAGCTGGAAAACCAAAGCGTTATTCCCAATAAAAAATATTATCGCTTGGACGAGCAAATCCGAAAAACCGTTCTTTCGCTTGAAAACGAGTGGAGCGTAAAACATCTCGATTTCGATATTGCGCTGCCCAAAACGGACTTCTTCGGCAACGAGGGGCTGCTGTATCATGTTTGGTTTAATTTAATCGGCAATGCAATCAAATTTTCCCATGAAAATCAAACCGTAAAAATTTCTATGGAGGAGGCAGACGGCGAAGTTGTCGTTGTGATTGCGGACAGCGGCTGCGGAATGGAAGAAGAAGCTCAAAGACATATCTTTGAAAAATTTTATCAAGCGGATAAATCGCATGCAAAGGAAGGCAACGGATTGGGCTTGACTTTGGTCAAGCGTATCGTCGATTTGTGCAACGGACATATCGCGGTAGAAAGTCAATTGAAAAAAGGCTCGGTTTTTATCGTGCGGCTGCCGACAAAATGAGTTTCGGCAAAAAATCCCGACGGACGGAAAGAAACAGCGGCTGCAAAAATGCAGCCGCTGTAAAATTGTTTTTTATTTATTTTAAAGCAGCGTCAGCGTCTCAGTCAGAGAGGAGCAGACAACATATCCTTCCTGCGTATTTGCAGGCGTGTTTGCCGCTTTTCTGTCCAACAGACAGGCTTTTATGCCGACAGACATAGCGCCCTGCACGTCCGACTGCAAGGAATCGCCTACGTGGATAACCTCGTGCGAATCGCAGCCGCTGATTTCAAGCGCCTTTCCGAAAAGCTCCTTGCGCGGTTTATATGCTTTTACCATGTCTCCGCACACGATGCCTGCGCAATGCAGACCGTTGTTTTTCAAAAATGCGGAAACGTACTCTTCCCCGTTGTTGGTGATGATGTAAATCGGCAAGGGGCATTTTTCAAAGAAGGGCTTTACGTCGCCGAAAGCGGGGGAGCTTGACCAAAATTTATGGGCGAGAGCGCGGAAGGCTTCGAGGTCGATTTTTACATCGTAATCGCTTTCCAATATTGCCACGGCACGGTCGATAATCTCGTCCTCCGTCAGATAGTCGTCGAGATAGCTGCCGCTTTCGAGATTTTTAATCAGGCTCCACCAAAGCTTTATGACCTCTTTGACGCTTTTGTCCTTTAAAGCGACGCCGCCGTCCGTAATCATTTTTACCATTTGCAAGGCGTAAGGGCTTTCTTCCTGCATCAACGTGCCTGTATAATCCAAAAAAACCGCTTTGAGCATAAGCTATTTTTTCTCCTGTCTTTTTGCGGTATTATATCACGAAAAAAAATCCTTGTCCACCGATGTCCTATTGCTTTTCCTTTTGGGTTGTAAAAGAAAACAGCGCTTATACAAAATGGCTCCGAACCGTTAAAATTGCAGATAAATGCGGACGATCGGATTTCAAAAAAGTCTTTGGCTGATTTTAACAGTAATTTATCCGTCTTCCCGCGGACTTTTAAAACCGTATTTCAGACGCTCAAAATCTCTCTGAACCGCCTTTTTTCGGTGCGTCGGCGAACGTTGAGTGTGAGATGATTTTTACTACCGATTTAGGCGTATAAAATATTTTATATCGGTGATAAATATACCTTAATATGTTGTATGGAAATGATTAAGGATATTTATCTATGGATAAGAAAAAGGTTATCGCCAGAATTGAGCAATTAAGAATAGAAAAAGTTATTTCCGTATATCAATTAAAAGAGAATGCGGATATATCTTCGACTATATATCAATGGAAGAAAAACGCGACGAGAGACAGAAACAGAACTCCGTCATTGAGGTCAATCGAAAAAATCTGCGATTATTTGGGGGTATCGCTTTCGTATTTCTTTGCGTTTGACGAAGATACTCAAACCGACGTAAAAAACAAGGAGCTGACAGAGGCTATTAAAAAATTAAATAAAGATCAAATACATGTTTTAGAATTGTTGATTAAAGAGTTTAATAAAAATTAACGGTGGAGTAATATGCGCATGAGCGAAAAATCCACAATTTTGAAATGAGAAAGGAAAAATTTTAAGAAAAATCGGACGAATTGTCGGATATATCGCGCCAAACCGTTTTCCGACAAATATCGTTTGTAAAATCCGTAAAAAAATATATAATATTAAATATTCGATAAGTTTATTTACTTCATTGTCTTTCCTTATGGAGTAGCGGCAAGGTATGGACAATTTCGTAAAAAACGGTTGGTAACCAATTGTTTTCACAAACAATCAGTTTATCAATTTACAGGAGCAGGTAACTGCTCCTGTAAAAACAAGGAAGTAAAGATGTTAGAGCTAAAAGCACTCACAAAAGAATACAGGTCAAAATCCGGAAACAGCATAGCGGCATTGAAAAATGTTACTTTAGAGCTGCCGGAGAAAGGGCTTATCTTTATCGTGGGGAAAAGCGGATGCGGCAAAACTACGCTTCTGAACATGATAGGAGCAATAGATACTCCGACGTCCGGAACGCTGTCCATCTACGGACGGGAAACAAACCTTAACAATCCCGCCCTTGCAGACGCATATCGTTCAAAGTATATCGGATTCGTTTTTCAGGAGTATAATCTTCTGGAAAACGATACGGTAACGGAGAATATACGTCTTGCCGGGGTGCTTTCGCATGAAACCTTAGATGTTTCAAGCGCGCTGGAGGACGTTGGATTGGCGGAATATGCAGACCGCTACGCAAACGAATTGTCCGGAGGGCAGAAACAGCGGGTAGCGGTAGCGCGTGCATTGGCAAAAAATTCGGCAGTCATATTGGCGGATGAACCGACGGGCAATTTAGACAGCGCGACCGGAAAAGAAATTTTTGAGTTGCTGAAAAAGGTATCCGAAAAGCGTCTGGTCGTTGTGGTTACGCACGACAGGGAAGCCGCAAATAAATACGGCGAGCGCGTAATCGAACTCTCAGACGGAGAAATCGTGTCTGACAGCGCTCCGTATGCCGGGCAGGCATTGGCGGAAGCCAAAGAAGAAAAAGCTGTCAAGCGGCTGCCCTCTCGGGAGATAGTAAAGAGAGGCGTAAAAAATCTCGCTTACCAGAAGGGTCGCTCCATTGCCGCTTTAATTCTGCTGTTTTTATCCATGACCGTCCTGTTGTGGAGCCAGTTGTTTGCGCGTTTTGATTCCTCTTACGTTTTGGCAGATACGTATCAAAAAAGCGGCGCAGAACACATTATATTAATTCAAACCAGAAAAGGAATTCTACCTCCAACAAGCAATAATAGGAGGCTGAGGCTTGCCGAAAAAACGGTGGATGAGATAGGGGCACGCAAGATTTTCAGTTCAAACTTGGGCGCTGTGGTTTTTGTCGGGCAAAAATCCGAAGTAACGGATATGGGTTATGAATTTTATGACGGAGCGGTAGAACTCATTGAGGATAATGATTGCTATGTGACAGATTTAAATTTACACTATTTATTGGAATTGGAAGAAATTGCCGAAAATTACAGTCAATATATAGGCGTACAAATACCCAATGGAAATTGTGCCGGCTTGAAAATAGCAGGCGTAGTAAAAACAGATTTTCTCAATTATTATGAATATGTTTACGTACAATTGCCGAATCCGCATATTGAACCATATTATTATCTGGCTTTAAAGGAAGATTTGACGGAACTTGAAAAAGAAAAAGCCGAGGCATGCGCGTATGCCACTATGTTTATTTCAAAAAAAGGCGCGGTAAAGTACGAAAATCGTTTTTTGGTAAACGAGTATCAAGATGCAACGCATGAGGAGGAAGATTTACAGGTCAACCACCCGTTGGAGTTTGAGATTACGCATAATAGCTCTGTAAAAGACCTGCAATATTTCTTTATTTATGATGAAGCAGTTGAAAATTGCGTAACGGCAAACGGAACGGGAACGTATCAGCCGAAGGGGCGCGAAGTGGTCTTTTCAGCCGATTTGTATCGGAAATATTTTGAACCGGATTACGTCAACAATACACGCCCCGAGTATATCGGCGAAACATTTACCATGAGCCTCAGGGAGCAAGGCGAATCGGAAGCGCTGGTAGTATTAGACGATATGATTCTGGCAGGAGTGTATTATGAGCCGATTTTTTATGACGCCGAGGGAAATAATGATCGTCCCGGTATATATATGTCCAAAGACGAAACTACGGATTTTTATGCTTGCGGATTTGGATTCGGAGAAAAGGGAGCGTTATTAAAAACAGAACCGTCTGTCAATTATAGAACACTTTTTAGAAAACTGAGAAAAGACGGCGTTTTGCCTTTATCCGGATTTTCGATTAAGGTATATGAACAGGAGCCTATATTCTTACAATTCGCGATTATTTTTGCCCTACTTGCCGCAGTGCTTTTGGTCATAACCATCCTGATGATTATAAACGTGATTTCATATTCGATACTCAATCAGAAGCGGGAAATAGGAATCTTGCGGGCTATGGGAATACAGGCGGGCGACGTAGTGAAAATTTATCTGATTAAGATATTGATTTTGGCACTGATTACCTTAGTGTTAGCCACCGCACTTATATTCGGGGCGGTTGCGGTAACGAATCAGCTTATGTGCGACATAACGCTGGAAGGTATCCTGTGGTTAAGATACGACGTTTGGACATTTCTGTTCTCCTTAATCGCATGTATAGGAATTCCTGTTTTGGCGGCGTTGATTCCGCTCAGAAAAATCATCAAGATGAAGCCTGTCGATGCAATCAAAGGCTGACGGTAAATAATTACAGGCGCGGAAATATATTTATTTTCCCGCGCCTTTTTCCGATATTTAACGAAAAATATCCTTGCCCATTGCTGTTTTTTTGTTATCTATTTTGTTTTTTAAAGAAAACGGCTTTTAGCGCGCTTTTAATTTTTTTTCGTGTTCACGAGCGCTGCGACTGACCAATCGATATATCACAAAAGGAAATTTTAAGAATATTTATTCGACTGAACGAAAAAGAAAGAGCGGCAAACGGATTTTTGCCGCTCGGTTTTTTATGCTTGGTTATAAATCAAAGCTTTTTCCAACCTGCATACAGTCTCAGCTCTTCGCGTCGGGAATCTCCGCCTTTGTATCGAAGTCCCACAGATTTATTGCTTCCGCTTCGGTATACCAGCCCGTAAAAACATATCCTTCGCGCTCGGGCGCGGGCGGCTCGGGAATCTTTTCGCCGCTTTCAACGTCCTCAGCCCTGAAATATCCTCTGTTGACTGCTGCGGAGTAGTTGTTCAAAAACGCTACGTTGGCAGGTACGAATGTTTCCAAAATCCATGGACATGACGGGCAATCGGTAGAGCCTTCTTCGTCTAAACAGTCGGCGTGTTTGCTTTTGATTTTTTCGTAGAGCTCCCTGTAAACGTAAATTTCGGGGGAGCTGCTGAAATGAACTCTCGGTTCCGCCGCTCCGTTGTAAATAATCTTGGCGTCGGGAGCGGAAAGAGACTCAAAAACATACGGCTTAATCGATAAGATATTCTCGGGTATATACAGTCGCAGCAGATTGCGGCTTGTTATAGCATAATAATTGATAGCGATATCGTATTTTTCAAAGCCTAAATATGCCACTTCCGTGCCGTTTATGGCGCTCGGCACGTCGAGCGCGAGCTGTTCTGCGCCCGACTCGGTAAGCCCGACGACGGCAATCACGCTGTCGTTTTTGTTTTTCGGTATTCTGGATTCTTTGCCTACGACTATATATTGCCAATAACCGTAACGAAAAATTCTGTTTCTTTCGTTGCACGCCGTCAAGCCTGTTGCCAAAAACAGCAGTAAAATTGTCAGACTGAATAAGGCTGCTTTCTTTTTCATGCTTCCCTCCTTTTTGAACAATAGAGTTTTCTTTAAATACAGTTGAAAAACTGCGGGAACGGGCGTCTTGCGTTTGTCCTTAGTTTGTCGGCGGGGGAGTCGTTCGCGCAGCTCAAAGAAAATTATATTGTTATCTTATCACACTTACTGCATATTGTCAACGGCGGTTTTCAGGCGGGATTTTGCTTTGAATATTTCCGTGCGTCAACCGCGCCGATTTAAAAATTTTGCCCGCAAAAAACGCGCGTCGCCGACGTACTTTCAGACAAGGCAGCCGCGTTGCAATTGACAGGCGGCTTTTACGGTGTTAAAATGGGTTCCCCGAATACGCCGCCGCTAAGGGTATTTGCGGAAAATATTTTGCGAGGGAGAAAAAATGTTCTTTAAAATAGCCGCAGGCATCGTCGCCGCCGTAATATTGTTTGCTATTGTTTACGTGCTTTACGTCGTGCTGCAATATCGCAGGATTGAGGACGAAAAAACGCTGGAAATAAAAAACCCCGAAACCGAAAAGGTGCGCACGAAAGAAAGCTATGTCGTGGGCACCTACAACATAGGCTTCGGCGCATACGACAAGGATTTTTCCTTTTTCATGAACAAGGGGCGTATGCTTGACGGCGACATGCTCATACGCGGAAAGTACGGCAAGGCGGCGAGCAGGGAAGCGGTCGTCCGCAACACGGAGGGAGCGTTTTCCGCCGCCCGCGCGTTGAAGCCCGATTTCATGCTGTTTCAGGAGGTGGACGAAAAGTCCCACCGGGCGCGCGGGGTAAATCAGCTTGAAGCGGCGAGAGAGGCATTCCGCGACTATTCGTCCGTATATGCCGAAAATTTCCACACGGCTTATCTTTTGTATCCGTTGAACGACCCGCACGGAAAAACCCGCGCGGGTATAGTAACCCTTTTCTCAAAGCAGGCGGAGAAAAGCGTCAGATATTCTTATCCCGTGTCGGGAGGCTTTGCTAAATATTTCGATTTGGACCGCTGTTTTTCCGCGACGTATTTTCCCGTGTCAAACAGCGAAAAGCGGCTTGTGCTTGTCAATCAGCATATGTCGGCTTACGACCGCGGCGGCGTTGTCAGGCGCAGGCAGTGGGAAACTCTTTCGCGGTTTATTTCCTCGGAATACTTGAAAGGCAACTACGTCATAGTAGGCGGAGATTTCAATCACGATATTGCGGGCAGCATAGGATATTTTCCCACACGTCAGCAAAAGCCCGACTGGGTGTATCCGTTGAGGGGGGAAGATTTGCCCGAGCATTTTTCATTCGCCGCGTCGTTGAACGCGCCCACGTGCAGGTGCAGCGAAATGCCTTACACAAAGGGCGTAAATTATACTTTGGTGATAGACGGATTTATCGTGTCGGACAATGTGACGGTCAAAGAGGTGGAGAACATAGACACAGGCTTCGAGTTTACCGACCACAATCCCGTAAAAATGACTTTCGTGCTTGACGAATGAGCTTTGTTTGTTTTTGCGCGCGTCGAAAAAGCCCGCGCCCGACAGATGCGCGGACAAAAAAGCGTCGGCGTTTCAGTAGTCCGAAAGTCCTAGAAGAAAATCCGCGCTTGTTTCAAAATACAAGGCGAGTCTGAACAGAGCTCCCGCCGAAGGCTCGCTTTTTCCGTTGAGCCATTTTGAAACGGCGCGCTGCGAAACGTCGATTTTTGCCGCCAACATGGATTGAGTCATGTTCGTTTCCGTCATGAGAATACCCAATCTTTTTCCGAATTCAGTCGAATCGAAATTTTTCATATCAAATATATAGAACATAAGTCTTTCGGAAAATCAGAATAGAATTATTGTTCTTAGATTTTTAATGAAAAATTCGCCGTTAGGGAGGTTTTGCCCGAATTTGTCTCGTTTTCGCCAAAAACAGACGAAAAAAGCCTTGTCGCGCGGTAGGACGTGCGGCGTGAAAAAAGCTGAAATTTAAATTTGTGCCGCAGCTAAGGCGTTGTATAATAGTTCGGGGCTTTGCCAAAACTTTTCCTATGGATTACGAAAAGGTGTACGTCGCGGTGACTCTTAAAGTGGACAGGGAGGGCAACGTGAGACCGCTTAGCTTCGAGTGGGAGGACGGAAGGGTTTTTGCCGTCGACCGCGTGCTCTCGCAGGGTATGGCGCCTGCGCGGCACGTGGGCGCCATACTTACCAAAAGATTTGACATAAAGGTTTCGGTACGTGGAAACGCGCACCAACCGCTGGTTTGTGGAAAAGCCGCTTGTATGACGGGAATATAAAAGCGTTAAAATTTAAAATGAGAACTATTCTTCACAGCGATTTGAATAATTTTTACGCGTCCGTGGAGTGCCTGCGCAATCCCGAAATCAGGGACAAGCCCGTTGTTGTGGTCGGTTCAAAGGAGGACAGGCACGGAATAGTGCTGGCAAAAAATCTTATTGCCAAACGCGCGGGAGTGGCTACGGGCGACGTGTGGTGGGAAGCGCAGCGGAAGTGCGGTCCGGAGCTGGTGGAGGTCAAGGCGGATTTTGCCGCATATTTAGACGTTTCTAGGGCGGTAAGGCGGATTTACGAGGACTATACGGACAAAATAGAAGCGTTCGGCATAGACGAATGCTGGCTTGACGTGACCGAATCGGGAAAGCAGGCGGGCGGC
>OHFG01000889.1_pt1 | contig 17310 bp, 7 predicted proteins | sample 1567411 | NCBI WGS metagenome assembly OHFG01 (sample SAMEA3879563, study PRJEB24766) | human gut metagenome | biome: human-associated habitat; feature: feces | place: USA | collected 1985/1987
CTGCTTCAACATAGGTCTCAATCTGTCTCGGAATAAATTTAAAACAGCTTCTTAAAGTTTAGCGTATGCGGTCGAGGCTTCGAACCAAACGCTCGTCTTTATTAATGGCCTTATAGGCTAAAATGTCGAGAATGAGGGCGATGAAAGGCATTACGATATAAGCGGTCCACGATATGTTTGAAGCCGAAAGATCTTCGCGGAATGTATAACCGCTCAAAAAGATGACGATATAGAAAGTCACCAGAAAGAATGCGTTGATCATGCAGATACGCGCTTGTGTCGGTCTGTTCTTATATAGGAAAATCGTGATAAACGATAATACGGCTATTATGGTTCCTAATACGAATACTCCCCATGTGGGGGTAAATACAGAAGTTTGTGTGATTGCTGCGGCACTATCCTGTACAGGAGTTGTCACAGCTTCTACGGTAGAGATACCTTGCGCCGTGAAACTGTAAATGCCATCGGTCGTATCGAATTGAGCTATCGGAAGAAATAAAAATACAGCCATTAAAGCCGTCGTCAGTAATAAATAGATCGATTGTATTCGTTGTATCATAATATAAGTTTTCTTTATGGTGAAATAGGTACGTAAATAAACGGGGCGGGTTGCAGCTTATTTGTGCGCTCCGTTTTGCAAAGATAGAAAATTGTCGGTAAACACCCAAATGTGGATTTGAGAAATAACTGTGGAAAGGAGGGTAGGGCGAATGGGAAAAATTAAATAACCTTTTTCCGGCACACTATTTGTAAATTAAGTTTGTTATATAAGGGAAAGCTATTAAATTTACTTCGATTTTATATTTATAAAGATGATTACGACAGAGATAACGAAATTGCAGTACGATATATACGGTTTGCTTGCCGAGAGACGATTGAAAGACGCTTTCGGTAAACTTGCTCTATTGGTAAACGAGTTGCAAGATTGGGTAAGCCGGGACAAGTTGAACGAGATGGAGACGTCGTATAGATATATGATACAATATATGTTGGACGGTGTCGAGGATCCCGAACGGAAGAGTATTTACGATCATTTGGTTTTGTCTGCTTATGTGTTGACCGATCGGGTTTCGGATCGATTGGCCGGGCAGGTTTCTCCTTCTCAATACTATGGGTGGAAGAGATATGCGTCGGCCAGCCGAACGGGTATTTCCTTATCGTCTCAATTCGATGTGTGCGATAATGAAATCAACGATCTTTCTTTGGCTTTGTTGCTTAGCGAACAAGAGCAAGATTTTTCTAAAATTCAATCATTGAAACACCGTATCGAGGATACGGCGGGAAATCTTTTTATGGATATATGGACCAATTATCCGGCGGCAGAGGAAGATTACCGGTCGTTAAGAGAGGCTCTTTTCACCGATCGTTTTCCCGATACTTTCGTTTCTCTTCTTCTTTCGGCTGTGTTGTTGAATTTATTGCACCGGTTCGACGAGCAAAAGTTGCTCATTCTGTTGGACGGTTATCGCCATTCTTCGCCCGAGATACAGATGCGTTCGCTTTGTTGTGCCCTCATCGTCATGTATATTTATCGGGAGAGATTGCCTCTTTTGAAGAGTTTGCGGAATCGCCTCGATGCATTGTGTGAAGAACCGAAATTCAAGACCGATGTTCGTAATATTTTCTTGCAGTTCATCAAGAGTCAAGAGACTGAAAAAATTACCAGAAAAATGAATGAAGAGCTGCTTCCCGAAATGATGAAACTGGGGCCATCGCTTTATAAGAAAATACGTCAAGAAGACTTGATGAACGATATCAATGCGCTGGAAGAAAATCCGGAGTGGCAGGAGATGCTCGACAAATCGGGAATTACCGATAAGTTAAAGGAGTTGACCGATTTGCAGATGGAGGGAGCCGATGTTTTCATGAGTACGTTTTCTCATTTGAAGAGTTTCCCTTTTTTCCAGTCGATTCAAAATTGGTTTTTGCCGTTTAATCCCGATCATACAGCGTTGTCGGGGGTATTGTCCGGTAAGGGCGGAGATACGTTTAAGAAGATGATTTCGGCATCGGCTCTATTGTGTAATTCGGATAAATATTCTTTTTGTTTGAGTTTGGCTCAGGTTCCCGAGTCGCAAAGGGATTTGATGATGGGGCAATTCAGTGCCGAGAATGCGGCGGTTCAAGAGATGGAAAAAGAGGAATTGATGAAGAAAGAAATAAGTCGGGAAAATATATCCAATCGTTATATTCAAGATTTGTACCGTTTCTTCAAGCTGTATATACGTCGAACCGAGTTTACGGATCCTTTTGCCGGGCATATCAATTTATTGCATGTATCTGTTTTGAATCCGTTATTGAGCGATTCGGACAGTTTGCGCCTCATCGGGGAATATTATTTCCGGCGGGGATATTATGCCGAGGCTCTCGAATTGTTCGAAAGGCTTTCGGCGGCATATCATTCGGATAGTGAAATTTATCAGAAGATAGGTTTTTGTTACCAGAAGAAAGGAGACTATGCCAACGCTTTGGAGGCTTTCCTCAAAGCAGAAATTATTTCGCCCGACAATTTCTGGACGATTAGACGCATAGCTACATGTTACAGAAATATGAAAAAGCCCGAGATGGCTCTTTCGTATTATCATCGTGCCGAAAAGATACAGCCCGAAAATTTATCGGTACAGATGAATATAGGGCATTGTTATGTCGAACAGAAAGATTATGAAGAGGCGCTTAAATATTACTTCAAGGTGGATTATCTCGATCCCGAAGGTGGCAAAGCGTGGCGTCCTATCGCATGGTGTTCTTTCTTAGTCGGTAAAAAAGAACAGGCGCAGCGGTATTATGAGAAGATATTGGACGATAAACCGGTTTCTCTCGATTATTTCAATGCCGGGCATGTGGAGTTTTCTTTGGGACATATCAGAAAGGCCATCGATTATTATCGGCGCAGTATAGAGCTGGACAACGGTGATTCTGCTAAGTTTCTTTCTAATTTCAAGCAGGATGCTCCCGATTTGATCTCCTCGGGAATCGCTGCGAGCGATATGCCTATTTTGTTGGATCAACTTATGTATGGCATTACAGATTCTTTATAACCTTTGACAAGGAGGCGATTCTGTATATAGATATGAGGATAGGGCGTTGTTCGACATAGTCAAAACGGAAGTGGAATTTCCATTTGTCTCTGCACTCGCCTTTCGTTATCTTTGCAGTTTGAACAATATGTATAAAAAGAGAACGATATGATAGAATATATTACGGGAGAGGTTACCGATTTAACTCCCGCCACGGCGGTTGTGGAGTGCATGGGAATAGGTTATTTGCTTAATATTTCGTTAAATACTTATTCTTGCCTTTCGAAAGGGCAAGCTACACGTCTGTATGTTTACGAAGCGATTCGGGAAGATGCCTATCAGCTTTATGGCTTTTATGACCGTCACGAACGTGAACTATTCATATTGTTGATTTCTGTTTCGGGAGTAGGGCCCAATACGGCCCGCATGATATTGTCTTCATTGAATCCTTCTGAATTGGAGCAGGCGATTGCGTCGGAGAATCTAAATTTATTGAAGTCGGTAAAAGGAATAGGCGCTAAAACTGCACAGCGTGTAATTGTTGACTTGAAAGATAAAATAAAACCTACCGACAATCCGTTAGTAATAAGTACGCCCGCAGCCTCGGAAGTTTACGAGGAAGCTGTGGCTGCGTTGGTGATGCTTGGATTTTCACAGCCCCAATCGCAAAAAACAGTTCAAAAGTTATTGCGTGATACTCCTTCAATGAGAGTTGAAGAGGTAATTAAGCAGGCTCTGAAAATGCTCTGATACCGGCGTCGTCGCCTTTTGAGTAAAGGCGGGAATTTGTGTAGGAGTATCGAATGAGAAGACGGATAAGGATTGGAACAATAGTTGTGCTAGCAGTGAGCGGATTAGGAGCCTATTCCGCTTTTGCTGCTTTGCAGTCGGCCGATCCGCAAAGTTCATCGAGTGGTATATCGGCAACGCAAAGCAATAAAGAATCCGATTCCATACAAGTCCGTTATCCTGTCACTAAAACATCACCCGAATCGTACGATGAAATCGGGCAGATAGCTCCGATGGATTTGAAAAATCCTTCTAATCTGAAAACAGAAGTAGAGTATGATGCCGAAACGAATTGTTATGTAATCCATACCCGAGTCGCCGGGGTTGATGTTTGCACTCCTTTCATGTTGTCGGCGGCCGAGTATAACGATTATACGTTGCGTAAATCCATGCAGCAGTATTATCGGGAACGGAATGCCCAGAATTTTGCAGAGAACAGTAAATCGGAGTTCAATTTTTTGGATATGCAGTTCTCTCTTGGGCCATTGGAAAAAGTTTTTGGACCGGGTGGCGTACAATTGAAGACACAAGGATCTATCGAGTTGAATATGGGATTGAAACATAACAAACTCGATAATCCCGCATTGCCGATGAGTTCCAGAAAGAAGACTTATTTCGACTTCGACGAGAAGATACAGGCTTCGGTAACGGCGAAAGTCGGTGACAAGATGTCGTTCAATATGAACTATAACACTGATGCGACTTTCGATTTCGACTCGAAAAATCTCAAATTACAATATCAGGGAAAAGAAGACGAGATTATTAAGAATATCGAAGCCGGTAATGTGAGTATGACCACAGGGTCGTCGTTGATACGTGGTAGTACGGCTTTATTCGGTGTAAAGACAACTATGCAGTTCGGTAAACTGACGGCTACCGCTCTTATTTCTCAACAACAGTCCGAATCGAAAACGGTCAATGCGAGTGGTGGGGCACAGACCACGCCGTTCGAAATCCGGGCAGACGCTTATGACGAAAACAGGCACTTTTTCTTAGCTCATTTTTTTAGGGACAATTACGATAAATTTGCTTCCAAACTACCTTATGTCTCATCGGGTGTGAGTATCAATCGAATAGAAGTTTGGATTACGAATAAACAAGGCAATTATGAAGAGTCGAGGAATATTGTCGGTTTTATGGATTTGGCCGAAAATGTTCATATCGGTAACGACCATTGGATATCGGCTACCGCGCAGCAGAATCCGATGAATAACTCCAACTCGTTGTATGCCGAGATTAAAAACGGTTATCCCGATGCTCGTAATATCAATTTGGTAACACAGGCTTTGGAGCCTCTTTCTGTTTATGGTATCGAAGGGGGACAGGATTATGTGAAAATAGAGAGTGCCCGGAAACTTGCTTCTTCTGAATATACGTTGAATTCCCAATTGGGCTATATCTCCTTGAAAAGTAAGCTGAATGCCGATGAGATGATTGCTGTCGCTTATGAATATACTTATAACGGACAGGTTTATCAGGTTGGGGAATTTTCGGGAGATGTTACCGATACGGATCAATGTCTTTTTCTGAAAATGTTGAAAGGTTCTACCATTTCGACCTCATTACCCATTTGGGATTTAATGATGAAAAATGTTTATTCGCTGGGGGCCTATCAGGTTCAGAAGGATAAATTCAGGTTGTATATTAAATATCAGAATGATTCTACGGGGGTAGCTGTAAACAATATACCGGAGGGGAATATATCCAATCAGACTTTGTTGCAAGTAATGAACCTCGACCGCTTAGATGTGAATGAGTCGGAATATTCCGATGGCATTTTTGACTATATAGAGGGGTATACGATTCAATCTTCGAACGGAAGAATTATATTTCCGGTCATAGAGCCGTTCGGTAGTCACTTGGCTGAAAAAATAGGAAATGCGGCGATAGCGGAAAAGTATGTTTATCAAGAGCTGTATGATTCGACATTGACTATCGCCCAGCAAGTATCGGAGAAGAATAAATTTATTATGACCGGAGAATATAAAGCATCTTCGGGCGCAGAAATAAGATTAAATGCGATGAATGTACCTCGGGGATCGGTGGTTGTTACTGCCGGAGGTATGACTTTGGTCGAAAATTCCGATTATATTGTGGATTATGCGATGGGTGTCGTGACGATATTGAACCAAAGTATAATCGAGGCGGGAACTCCGATTAGTGTATCGCTTGAAAATCAATCGATGTTCAATATGCAACGTAAGACAATGCTGGGACTCGATTTGAATTATGCGTTCTCCAAAGATTTTAATGTAGGAGCGACGATTATGCATTTGTCCGAAAAGTCCCTGACAGAAAAAGTAAATATGGGTGATGAGGTACTGAATAATACTTTGTGGGGAGTGAACTTGTCTTATAATACGAATTTTTTATGGTTGACCAATTTGTTGAATAAAATTCCGACTGTAAACGCAACAGCTCCTTCTACGTTGGCTCTCACGGCCGAATTTGCCCAATTGATACCGCATAAATCCAAAAACGGCAGCTCGCAGGGAACATCGTATATCGATGATTTCGAATCGACACAAACAGGGTTGGACTTGAAGTCTCCTTATTCGTGGACGTTGGCTTCCACTCCGTACGACCCTTCATCTGATGCTTTGTTTCCCGAAGCTCGCTATTCCAATGATATTCGTTATGGGCAAAATAGAGCATTGCTATCGTGGTATTATATCGATAGAATGTTTACTCAGAAAAACTCGACATTGATACCGGCTCACCTGAAAAATGATTTGGACCAATTGTCTAATCCTTATGTGCGTGAGGTGAGTGTACGGGAGATATTTCCCAATAAGGAAATCAATTATGGAGAATCGACGACCTTACAGACATTGAACCTTTCATTTTATCCACAAGAACGGGGACCGTACAATCTCGATGCCGATAATATTGACTCACAAGGGCTTTTGTTGAATCCGGAGAACCGTTGGGGCGGGATTATGCGAAAAATGGATTATACCGATTTCGAATCATCGAATATCGAATATATACAGTTCTGGCTCATGGATCCGTTTTTAGATGAGAATCAGACTAATCATAACGGGGGAGAATTGTATTTCAATTTGGGAGAAGTGTCGGAAGATATTCTCAAAGACGGTATGAAGTCTTTCGAGAACGGTTTGCCTGTCGACGGTGATACAACACAGATAGAGACTACGGTGTGGGGAAAGGTATCCAAACGTCAGTCGTTGACTTATGCATTCGATAATACCAGTGGTGCACGGGCTTTGCAAGACGTAGGTTTAGACGGTCTGTCGAATGACGAGGAATATGGGTTCTCATCTTATAGAGATTATTTGAACAAGCTCGAAACTAAACTATCTCCGGCGGTAGTAGAGGCTATGCGACAAGATCAGTTTTCTCCGTTTAACGATCCGGCCGGGGATAATTACCATTTTTATCGTGGACACGATTATGACGATGCCCAAACTTCTATATTGGATCGGTATAAACGATATAACGGAACAGAAAACAATTCCCGGTCTCCCGAGGAAATGAATGATTCGTATTATCAGTCTTCCAAAAGTGTTCCTGACGTGGAGGATATCAATCAGGATAATACGTTGAACGAATATGAAAGATATTATCAGTACCGTATATCGCTATGTCCCGATAGTTTGGAAGTGGGTAAAAACTGTATTACCGACAAACGGGAGACAACCGTCCGGCTCCGCAATGGTGAAGAAGGAAAAGCTGTGTGGTATCAATTTAAAATCCCTTTGTCTCGTCCTCAAAAGAAAGTGGGATCTATTCAGGATTTTAAGACGATACGTTTTATCCGCATGTTTATGACGGGTTTTGAGTGTGAAACACATTTGCGTTTTGCCACGTTGGAATTGGTTCGGGGTGAATGGCGAACGTATAACTATGCTTTGAATTTGAAAGGAGATGCTCCGGCTCAGGGTAAGATGGATATATCGGTGGTAAATATTGAGGAGAATGCAGGACAGGTTCCTGTTAATTATGTTTTACCTCCGGGAGTAACCCGTATTATAGACCCGGGGCAATCGCAAATAACCCAGCTTAATGAACAAGCCATGTCTTTGAAAGTAACCGATTTGCAGTCGGGAGATGCTCGTGCGGTTTATAAGAACAGTGGTATGGATATGCGTACATACAAGCGGTTACAGATGTTTGTACATGCAGAGAAACTGATTGACGATAAAACTAATTTACGAGATGGCGATGTGTCTGTGTTTTTACGATTAGGATCCGATAGCAAATCGAATTATTATGAGTATGAGGTCCCGTTGTCATTGACGGAGCCGGGTAATTATAGCACGTATAACGCACAAGATCAGGAAGCGGTTTGGCCACAATCCAATATGTTTGATTTCCCTCTTTCTTTGTTTACCGATTTGAAGCTGGAACGGAATGCAAAGAAGCGTATGGATAATTCGACGGTGACGTTTCAAACTCGTTATTCCAGTTATGATCCCGATAAAAATCAAAATAAGGTGACTATCGTGGGGAACCCTTCTTTGAGCGATGTTCGTACGATGATGATCGGTGTGAGAAATAATTCGAATGCAGCTAAGGATATAGTCGTTTGGGTGAATGAAATGCGTTTGACCGATTTTGACCAATCGGGTGGTTGGGCTGCCAAAGCAAATGTAAATCTCGGTTTGTCGGATATTGCTACGCTGAATATCGCGGGGCATGTAGAAACTGTCGGTTTTGGGGGTATAGACCAAAGCCTTACGGAACGTCGATTAGACGATTACTATCAGTATAATATAGCTACGATGGTCGAGTTAGGGCGTTTTTTGCCTGAAAAAGTCAAATTGAAAGCCCCGTTATTTTATTCGATTACCGAACAACGTACTTCTCCTAAATACAATCCGCTCGATCAAGATATCTTGTTGAAAGATGCTTTGGACAATGCGGGCAGTAAAGCCGAGCGTGACTCTATAAGTGATGCTTCGATAGAGAAATCGACTGTCGAGAGTTTCAGTTTGTCGGGAGTTTCTTTCGATATTAGGAGTAAGAATCCTATGCCCTATGACCCGGCTAATTTTTCTATCAGCTATTCTTATAATCGACAATCGAAACAAGACCCTACTACCGAATTTGAGAATACATACGATTATCGGGGTAGTTTCACTTATTCCTATACTCCTTTTGTTAAACCTTTTGTCCCGTTGAAGGGATTAAAGAGTAAATCTAAGCATTTGAAATTTTTGAAGGAATGGGAATTTAATTATTTGCCTAATAATATTGCGTTTAATACCAATATGTCGCGATATTATTATGAACAGCAGATTCGCGATGTGAGTGGATCGGGAGGAATGGCATTGCCGACAAGTGTAAGTAAAAGTTTTTTATGGGATCGGCAGTTCTCGTTGACATGGAATCTCACTAAGTCGATAAACCTTTCGTTGCAAACGATGACGAACGCTCATATCGAGGAGCCGGTCGGTGTGGTGAATAAACAGCTTTTTCCAGATGAATACGAAGCATGGAAAGATACCGTGTTGACCAGCATCAAGAATTTGGGAACACCGTGGAATTATAATCAAACTTTCAATGCATCGTATACGGCTCCGTTCAGCAAGATACCTGTTCTTGATTATTTGTCGTTTAATGCTAAGTATAACGCTACATACACTTGGGATAGAGGAGCCCAGATTTCAGAGGAAATAGATTTAGGTAACTCGGTGAATAATCAGGGGCAGTTGAGCTTTGACGGGCGTTTCAATTTTGAACAATTATACAATAAGTCGAAATATTTGCAGAAGATAAACAAACGTTTTTCTTCCAATAATAGGGCTGCGGCGGCGAAGAAAAATAGAAAATTCGAACGTACCATTTTGCTTCGGGAAGATACTACGGTTACTTTAAGGCATAATCTCAACAATAAGAAGGTAAAAGTTGTGGCGAGGGACGATGCTGGAAAGAAAGTGGCCCTGAGGACGAAAGTTCTCGATGCCAATAATGTGGTGATTCTCGATAAAGGAACCCAACGCTTGAATGTGATAATTACTCCTTCGAATAAGAATGAACGTAATTTCTGGAAAGAAGCAGCCGAATATTCTTTACGGGGATTGATGATGGTAAGAAATGCGAGCGTGCGTTATCGTAAGACCAATACTACTTCGTTACCTCTGTTTTCCCCGAATGTAGGCGATGTATTCGGGCAATCGACTTCGTATGGTCCTATGGCTCCCGGCCTCGATTTCGCTTTTGGTTTTACTGATGAGAGCTATGTATATCGGGCAAAAGAACGTGGTTGGCTTTTATGTGATTCCACGCAGATAAGTCCGGCGGTTATCGGTCGTACCGAAGAGTTTAATTTCGAAATAGCGCTTGAACCTATCCGGGGCTTGAAAATAAACTTGACAGGAAATAGAACAGACACGCGTAGTTCTCAAATGCAATTTATGTTTGACGATATGCCGACTGTACGAGGCGGAAGCTATACCAAGACACATATTGCATTGAAGACTGCATTTAGGAGTAGTTCTGCAAAAGACGGATATTCGTCGCAAGCATTCGATGATTTTTTGAAAAATCGGGAAATAATAGCGGCTCGGTTAGAAGCGCATTACGGATCGTTGGGCAATTATCCGAATAAAGGTTTTATTGCCTCTACCGGCTTTGGAGATAAGCCCTATGATTCGGCTAACGGCGGTGTGAATCGTAGTTCTGCCGATGTAATGATACCTGCATTTATTGCTGCATATTCTGGCCGTGATGCCCGTAAAATCGATTTGTCTCCGTTCCCGGGATTGTCGGCTATATTGCCGAACTGGCGAATTACTTACGATGGTTTCATGCAAATACCGTTTATAAAGAAACACTTTAAAGCGTTTACTCTATCGCATGCTTACCAGTGTACCTATGCTGTGGGATCATTTACTTCGTTCCTTAATTGGGTGGAATCAGACGGGGATTTCGGTTTCGTTCGCGATGAACTTACGGGCAATCCCATACCCTCTTCTCCATTCGATATATCATCGGTAATGATAACCGAGAGGTTCGCTCCCCTTATCGGGTTAAAGGTGACACTGAAAAATAATGTTACAGGCAATATAGAGTATAAAGATTCCCGCACGTTGACATTGAATTCGGCAGCCGGACAAATCGTAGAGGCGTCGACAACCGATTTTACAATCGGGGCCGGGTATAAGATCGCTAATTTTAATACGATTTTGAAATTGAAAGGGTCTCAAACAGGTGTTAGCAACGATTTGACGATCAATGCCGATTTTTCATTCCGCAAGAATCAGGCTCTTATTCGTCGTATCGAACAGAATTTTACTCAGGCAACCAGTGGAACTCGTACTACGATGTTGAAAGTGACGGCCAATTATGTATTGAGTAAACGTATTACGGTAGGGGCTTATTTCGACCATCAGATTAATACACCGTTAGTATCCTCTTCATCATATCCTATTACGAACAGCAATTATGGAATCTCGGTGAGATTATCGTTATTGAAATAAAAGGAATTTATATTTTAAGTTAAACAGGTCGTTTGTTTAAACTGTTTCTTCAATTATTCGTTTTTCTTAATTAAAGGAGGGATAGAGAAATTTTTGAGTCGGAGCTTAAACTCCTATCTTTGCAGTTGAGATGCTTCTCCGTAGTTTTATAAAACCCAAATAAATGTATTGAATAAATGAAACGACTGATTTTTATTCTTATGGCTTTGTTGTCTTATGGCATTTTGAGAGCCGAGACTTTGAAATCTCCTGACGGGAACATTGTATTAGATTTTGAATTGGACAATGGAGTCCCTGTTTATAAAGTAGATTATAAAGGTCGGCCGGTTATTAAAGAGAGTAAATTGGGATTAGAGTTAAAGTCGGGAAAAAATTTAACCGATGGATTTCGTTTGGCTGGTTCTGAGACATCGACTTTCGATGAAACATGGAAACCCGTTTGGGGAGAGGTAAAAGAGATTAGGAATCATTATAATGAATTGGAAGTAACATTGGAACAACCGTCGACCGATCGTCGTATGATTATTCGTTTCCGGGTATTTGACGATGGGGTAGGATTCCGATATGAATTTCCCGATCAGCCCAATTTGGATTATTTTGTGATTAAAGAAGAGAAGACGCAGTTTGCTATGGCGGGAGACCATACTGCTTTTTGGCTCCCGGGCGATTATGATACACAGGAGTATTCCACTGTGACGTCGAAATTGTCCGAAATCCGTGGATTGATGAACGAGGCTATTACACCGAATTCTTCTCAAACTCCATTCTCTCCTACGGGGGTGCAAACGGCTTTAATGATGAAAACCGACGATGGCTTGTATATTAATTTGCATGAAGCTGCATTGGTCGATTATTCTTGTATGTCGCTCGATTTGGACGATAAAAATATGATATTCGAGTCTCACCTTACACCCGATGCATTGGGGGATAAGGGATATATGCAAACCCCGGCGAAATCTCCGTGGCGCACGATTATTGTTAGTGACGATGCGCGTGATATTCTTGCATCCAAAATGACTCTTAATCTGAATGAACCGTGTGTCTATGAAGATACGAGTTGGATAAAACCGACGAAATATATAGGTGTATGGTGGGAAATGATAACCGGGAAAAGTACTTGGGCTTATACCGATTTGCCTCATGTGAAACTCGATTTGGTCGATTATTCTCGTTTGACGCCTAATGGACGTCATGCCGCTAATACCGAGCATGTAAAAGAATATATCGATTTTGCCGCAGAACATGGATTTGACGCTGTACTGGTGGAAGGTTGGAATATTGGGTGGGAAGATTGGATAGGTAAGTCGAAAGACTATGTATTCGATTTTATCACACCGTATCCCGATTTCGATGTAGAAGAAATAGAGCGGTATGCCAAATCGAAGGGGGTGAAAATGATTATGCATCATGAGACCTCGGGTTCGGTTCGTAATTATGAACGGCACATGGAGAAAGCATATCAGTTTATGAACGATCATGGCTATGATGCCGTGAAGAGTGGATATGTGGGAGATATTATACCTCGTGGGGAACATCATTACGGACAATGGATGGTTAATCATTATCTCTATGCATTGACCGAAGCCGCCAAGCATAAGATTATGGTGAATGCCCATGAAGCTGTTCGTCCTACGGGTTTGAGCCGTACTTATCCCAATCTTATCGGTAACGAGTCGGCGAGAGGAACCGAGTATGAATCGTTCGGGGGCAATAATCCCGACCATACCACTATTTTGCCGTTTACACGGCTTATCGGAGGTCCGATGGATTATACTCCCGGTATTTTCGAAACGGATATTTCTAAACTTAATCCCGATAACCACAGCTATGTTCGTTCTACTTTGGCTCGGCAACTGGCTTTATACGTGACCATGTATAGCCCTTTGCAGATGGCCGCCGATTTACCCGAAAATTATAATCGTTTCCTCGATGCTTTTCAGTTTATTAAAGATGTGCCTGTCGATTGGGACGACAGCCGTTATTTGGAGGCAGAGCCGGGAGATTATATTACGGTGGCACGCCGGGAAAAAGGTGGTAATAATTGGTATGTAGGTTCCACGGTCGATGAGAATGGGCATACGGCTCGTTTCTCCTTAGATTTCTTGGAGCCCGGGAAAAAGTATATTGCGACTATATATGCCGATGCTCCCGATGCTCATTATAAGGATAACCCGCAGGCTTATACGATTTGTAAATATATTGTGACGAACAAGACTCGTATCGTTCAGCCTTGTGCTCCGGGTGGAGGCTTTGCTATGAGTATCGAGGAGGCTACCGATCCAGCAGCTTTGAAAGGATTGAAAAACTATAAACCGTAGATTGCGGTAAGATGTGAATAGGAGGGTAGGACTTATACAATAAGTCCTACCCTTTTTATATTAGCGTAACCGATTGCTGATGATGTTTTCGGAGTAGATATCGACAGACGAAAGATGGAAATCAGAGGAGACGTTTCCGCAAAGAATAAGCCTGAAATATTTATATGCCGGACCTGTAAAACGCATGGGTAATTGCCCAGCTATTTTTGATGCGCTCGATATTTCACAGATTTTGGAAAAGTTGCCTTCGGCATCATTGCCTCCCCAAAGAGAAAGCAGGAGCTTTCCTTCTGACATCGAGAGCCGCCAGAAAACTTCTCTCCATTTTTGGTAATCTTCACTTTGGAGAGTAATTGGTCGGGATACGAGTGCGATTGGGGTTATCTCTGCTGATTCTTTTTGTAAATCGTAAACTTTTCCCTCTGCGTCTTGGGCGAGTAGATGACTGGCATCATAGAATAGGGAAGAGTACTGTCGGCTTATGCGATACATGTAGAGAGAAGAAATATGAATAATGAGACTATATTTGAGATCGGGCCTGCAACATATCAATTCTTTTTCGATTGTATTGTAGGCGATGATACTTCCTTGAATAAACTGAGATAAAGTCGTTTGATCGGTGGTCGCAGGAATTAATGTAGAGTTTATGTCGTGGTGATCGATTGGGCTATTGTTTTCGCAGGCGGTTTCGTCGAACGATAAGAGTTGTTGTATTTCGGAGCCTCGTATGATAAATAATCCTTTTGCCGTAGTAAACATAATCATGTCTTCGAGAGGGACGATAGGGTTTTCCGGCAGTATGGGTTCTCGATTCAGTTGATGTTGTGCTCCGTAACATACGATTCCGTTTCCGTTTTGCAAAGCCCATATTCCTTCTTCTGTAAATACATATAAGGGAAATTCACCGAACTGTCCTTCCGATAAAGCTGCTGTAATGGTCGCTATGCCTGTAATCTCTCCGTTCGAGATGGTATAAGTTTGTTCGGATGGGAATACAAACGGGTTTTCGAGTTCCGAAACCCGCAGTATATTAGGCTGTGTGTAAGTGTCATTTTCGGACAAGGGTATATCGAGTGGGGTAGAGGCCGGCAGAGAATCGTTTTCCAATGTGATTGCAGAGAGTGTCTCGTCAAGATAATCGGCCCTATTTTCATATTCGGAGGCTGTCAGTAGAAAGCTCCCTTTGTATCGGGTTTTCTCGCTTTTTACGACGATTTCCATTTTATAGGCGTTACTGTCGGGGTAAGAAATCAAAGGTGAAAGTTGATTGAAGAAATAGTTCGATTTCCCGTGCCAAACGACTTTGCATTCTCCTCTTTCGGTTTTGAGATAAGTGCAGATATAAGCACTGACAGTCTCGGCATTTTTGTTTCCCACGTTGAACAGACTGAGGGGAAATCCGGGAAAAAGTTTTTTCTTTAAGTTGGCTATGTGTAGTCTTTTGTTGTGTATATAGCTGACATGTGCTCCCGTAGAAAGCAGTGTCGTATTATCTGGCGAAAGAACCTCCTCGTGTATGAGTAAATCTGGCCGTATTTTATTTTCTATGGTGTACGATTCACCTTCCTTCCAGTCGCTCCAATCCTCTATGGTCGCTATTTTATAAAATAGAGAATCTTGTAAGTAGCGTTTCTTTATCTCTTTCAGGTCGAGAAAAGAGATGTCTCCTTTCAGTAGAAAAGAGATCATTTCGTTTTCTTCTGTACGTTCGATCGTAAATTTAAGGCCTTGTTGTTTTTGATCGGGTTCGAAGATCGTGGCTTCGGGAGAGACAAAAAAGTCTATACTTCTTACGATATCTTTCCAGTTGTTGAGATTGAATTGATGAATATAATATTTCAGGCTATAATTCCCGGCGATGATTTGTCCTTCATGAGAACCTAAGCAAAGATTGTTTGAATTTTTCAATCGTATGCTCATTTGATAGGGTTGTATGGGGTGTGGCAAAGAGACCATGACCGGAGCCGATGAAAAAATTCGGCTCCCATCATATAAAGTGAGGGCATAACGTATGAGTATGGGTTGTATGAAATAGTGCCGTTTCCATGCTTTTTCTTGTAGCTGAAAGAATGCATTGTAGTAAGCATCGTTGTAATAATTGATGTCTTCGGTGTCGAGTCGGGTCGGATTGCTGTATCCATGTTGAAAGGTATATTCGCTTACGAAGTAGGCATCGGTATATTCTACATAAGGGAAAAATGAAATTTCAGGTATGTCGGGCTTTTCACCCAAAAAGATATATTTTCCCTCTTTATAAAGTAAATAGTATATACTTTCGGTACAGATGATTATGAGTGTGTTTCCTATGGATTGAATAGACAGAACTTGTAGGTCGTTTAGCTCGAACAACAGGCTTGATTCTTTTTGGATATTTCCGTTTTCTTTTTTTATCAGAGCCTCATAATACAAGGTATTTTCATTTTCCGTTATATGATGCTCTCCGTCGTAGCAGATATGAACATAGACGAGCCAATGGTTTTTCTTTTCCGGAGTGTATAGATATTCCGGTGTCCCGACAGGTTTGAGGCAGTTTGATTGATTTCGTAAATTGACAATAGCTGTGCAATCTCCCGGCTGTGCCGAGTTCGGTGGGGAATAACGGTTCATGCCGTTAAATGTAATTCTCGATTTCATAGAGCTGGTAATTTTTCGTAAAGGTACACCCGGTATGCGGCTCTATTTTGGCATGATGATATTCTTCGAAAAAGAGACTCCTTCCGAAGCTATTGATTGAATTTTTGTAAATAAAAATAGGAAGGAGTCTCCTGTTTCCCGCTTTGGGGAAACTGCGCAATTGCCCAAGTATAACCAATCACTTCATTTATTGCGCAAATTTGTTCTTCTACTATGGTTTTCAAGGTAAAAACAAGTGATATTGAATGAAAGTTCATTTTTGGAGCGATTATAAATTATATGTTTTTGAATGAGACTTTATTTTTAATCGAGATGTTTTATTGGGGAAATGATTATCTTCGCTTATAGAATGAGAAACTTTATGGACAGACTTAATTTTGCGGCCATAGATATTGGCTCGAATGCAGTGAGATTGCTTATCAAAGGTATTTATCCGGGAGAGAGTGTATCGGATTTATCGAAAGTTTTTATTGTGCGTGTACCGCTGCGATTGGGACAAGATACCTTTACAAAAGGTCGTATTTCTACGGAGAAGACAGAAAAATTATTACGTCTCATGCATGCTTTTTCTCAGCTGATGCAGGTTTATAATGTCTTGTCTTATCGGGCTTGTGCTACGTCGGCTATGCGGGATTCTTCGAATGGAGCCGATATTGTCCGGTATATCTCGGAGAGAAGTGGAATAAATATCGAAATTATTAATGGTCTTGAAGAAGCACGTATCGTATATGACAGTCATATCGTGGACGAGCTGGAACAAGAGGGCGATTTTATCTATGTCGATGTTGGTGGCGGAAGTACCGAGATAAGTATAATTAGTGACCGTTCGTTACTCCAATCTCAATCTTATAATATAGGAACTGTACGTATTTTGAATAAAAAACTGAGCCGTAGTGAATTGTTCCGTATGTATAGGGATTTAAAGCGTTTGAAGGAAACGTATCGGCATATCTCTATTATCGGGTCGGGTGGTAATATCAATAAATTGCATCATTTGGCAGGAGTGTCTGCTCGGGAGCCATTGACTGTGGAGCGGCTTTTGACCCTGAGAAATGAATTGAATAGCTATTCGATCGTGGAACGTATCGACCGTTTTGCATTGAAACC
>OHFG01000901.1_pt1 | contig 17074 bp, 13 predicted proteins | sample 1567411 | NCBI WGS metagenome assembly OHFG01 (sample SAMEA3879563, study PRJEB24766) | human gut metagenome | biome: human-associated habitat; feature: feces | place: USA | collected 1985/1987
CGGAAAACAACTTGCTCCAATACGCCGATCTTGAGAAGAAGGTCGAGGATGTTCATAGCTCCTATGACCGCACCGGCAAGGAACTGAAAGGCGTTGAAGCGCGACTGCGGGAAGTCCAGCCGCTTATCAAAAACATCTCCAATTATCAGCGCCTCAAGCCTGTCTATGATGCCTTCCAGAAGGAAAAAGATAAGACGGGTTTCAAGGCAAAGCACGAAGCCGAGCTTGTGATCTTTGAGGCGGCGCGGAGTACACTGCTTGCCATGCAAGGCGATGAAAAACTGCCGAGCTTAAAGACGCTGCAAGCAGAACAGCAGCGTCTTCTCGATGAGCAGCAGCGGCTCTACGATGAACGCGCAAAGCTCAAAAAGGAAGCAAGGATGATCGACACATTGAAGGCAAACGTGGATGATTTCCTCAAGCCAAACGCAGAGCGCGACCAAGAGTATCAACGCAATTCACAGCGCGAATAAAGAGAAACGGCAAGGCAGCTTTCATGAATAACTGCCTTGCCCTTTTTGAAAATCAAAACCATCAAGAACTTGCATCTTTTTTGTGAACTTGTGCATGAGATAATTGCATTCAAAGAGGTTTTCGTGTATAATAGAATGGAAGTCATGATTAGCGGATGAGTAAAGGGGTGCGTATCATGGGAATCAGCTACAAAAAACTTTGGATGCTCCTGTTAGAGCGGGACATAAAGAAGTCCACCTTCCGGCAAGAGCTTAACCTTGCATCCGGAACATGGACGAAACTGAATAAGGGGGAAGAAGTGTCCCTCTCTATTTTGCTGCGCATCTGCGGCTATTTGAATTGCGACATCGGAGATATTTGTGAGGCTGTGCGGACGGACAACTGATAGGTCCTTTTTCCGTGCGGCTTTTTTATATACCAGTGGAGACGAATTAAATGTTTGTGCGTAGCAGGACTGTTACAAAAAAAGGAGGATAACAGATGGACATTGGCGTAACGATAAGCAAAGTCCGAAAAGAATACAGAGAATACTTACGGGAAACTCACCCGGACTGGGCTGACACGACTATCAGCACCCATGTTTCCGATGCGTTCTATCTGTATCAAAACACTATTGCGCTGTCCTTCTGGAAGTGTTTTGAAAGTGATGCCTCTATGGAGAAAGCGAAGGGCGAAATCTTCGACTACCTAAAACAAGAAGTAATGTCTGATCGAGCAGACGAACGCACTGCACAGTATTATAGAGATTTGAAGCGGCTGAAAGAATTTATTGATTCTAAGGGCGGCGTCAAGACGTATATCGGTTATGAATATGACTGCGAAGTCATTGTCTACAAATATGCTAAGATGGTTTATGATGGCACAATGGAGATGGACGCTGCTGTAAAAGCCATGTGTCAGGAGGTCCCGTGCTTTGGAGAAACCTCGCACAAGCTGACGATCATGCTCTTTGCGTCCATGATGAAGGGCATAAAATACACTCGCAGGTCCAACACTGAAACTACGGTTTACTTCATCGTCCACATCGGAAAAGACTACGGGCAGGAGCAGATGGTCAATGCTCTAAAAGCCACTCAGGAAAACATTAAATATTACTACGAGCAAACCGGCAACAAGTCTAACAGCATTCGTAGAGGATGCAAAAAGATCGTCGAAGAGAACAGCATTGATATATCCTTCGACGATGAAATCTTTGATGGAATTATTCCGAAGGAGAACACAGATACAGCTCTTTCATCCGACGCTACTGCAATACACTATTGGCTGTACGCAGCGGGTGATGGTTCCGCAAATTGGGAGAATGATTATGCCGAAGGGATTATGGCTATCGGCTGGTCTGACCTTGGTGACCTAATGGAATATAGCTCCAAAGAAGAAATGCGGGCAAAGATGAAAGAGGTCTACGGGGATACTGGCTCATATAAGAATCAGGTTCTTGCTACATGGCAATTTGCAAACGAGCTGAAACCCGGTGATGTTGTCTTTGTTAAAAAAGGCAGAAAGCAGATCCTAGGTCGCGGGCTGGTCGAAGGCGAATACGTTTTTGATCCTGAACGCGGTCAATATGCCAATACCCGAAAGGTACGCTGGACAGATAAGGGCGAGTGGGAATTATCAGATCAGGGTGCAATCAAAACGTTGACGGATATTACGTCCTACACAGATTACGTCAAGAAGCTGCAAAACATGATTGACGGAGACAAGCACGAAGATACCTTCGACGATGCTGCTGATGAGGAAATCACTTTCGAGCCATACACCGCCGATGATTTTCTGACCGATGTGTATATGGACGAAGATCGGTATAAGGTTCTCAAGTCGCTGCTTTTAACCAAAAAGAATGTAATTCTGCAAGGCGCACCGGGCGTGGGAAAAACCTTCGCAGCAAAAAGACTGGCATTTTCTATCATGGGAGAAAAGGACACCAACCGTGTGAAAATGGTTCAGTTTCATCAGAGTTATAGCTATGAAGATTTCATCATGGGTTTCCGCCCGACGGAGACAGGATTTGAACTGCGAAAGGGCGTATTCTACGAGTTTTGCAGGCAAGCTGCTGAGGATGATCGTCCATACTTTTTCATTATCGACGAGATCAACAGAGGCAATCTCAGCAAGATTTTTGGCGAACTCTTCATGTTGATTGAGAGTGATAAACGCGGTGTCGAATTGCAGCTTCTATATGCAGATGAGCAGTTCTCCATTCCGAGTAACGTCTATATCATTGGCATGATGAACACTGCTGACCGTAGCCTCGCCATGCTGGACTACGCACTTAGACGTCGTTTTGCTTTCTTTGAGCTTACTCCGGCATTTTCGTCTGCTGGATTCAGAGCATACAGAACGAAAGTCAATAATCCGAAGTTTGACCGGCTCATTGCAACAGTTGAGCAGCTTAACGACGTAATTGCAAACGATGACTCGCTTGGTGAGGGGTTCTGTATCGGACATAGCTATTTCTGTACAAACGCAACCATCAACGATGAATGGATGCGGTCTGTTGTCGAATATGAACTGATACCTCTTTTGAAAGAATACTGGTTTGACGAGGCAGTTAAAGTGAAGGATTGGAGCCGCACATTACGCGAGGTAGTCAAATGATCCGTGTCCAGAACGTTTATTATATGCTGGCTTATGCGTTCCAAGTGCTGCATGAGCAAGGGTATAAAAATGTCGCCACCGAAGAGTTTGATAATGTGGCTGAACTTCTGGCTGCTATTCTCTGCCGTGGAGTATCTGTCCAGATAAAGAGAGGCTTAATCAGACAATACATTTCGAGAGAGGAAGCACTTGCGTCTCCCCGTGGGAAACTTGAAATTGGTGAATCCATAAAGACACAGGTTATTCGTAAGAAACAGCTCGTTTGCAATTATGATGAGTTTTCGGTTGATGCCTACCCAAACCGAATCATCAAAACAACAATGGATTTGCTGCTTCGTGGAAGTATTTCAAAAGCCAGAAAAAAGGAGATCAGGAAGTTGATGATTTTCTTTGATGGCATCAGCATATTGGACATCCATAGTATCAACTGGGACATTCAATATGATCGCAATAATCAAACATATCGGATGTTGATAGCCGTTTGCCGATTTGTGATAAAAGGGCTTTTGCAAACGACAGCCGATGGCTCAACAAAGATTATGGATTATGCAGATGATCAAACAATGGCGAAGCTATATGAGAAGTTTATTCTCGGATACTATCAGCGTGAGCATCCAGAGTTAAAAGCATACTCTCCACAGATTGCGTGGCAAGTCACAGATGGGTACAGAACGCTCTTGCCGACGATGCAGTCCGACATTGTGATTACGAATAAGGCAGCAAAGAAAACGCTCATCATCGACGCCAAATACTACACGCACAATATGCAAATGAAGGCATCGTACATGACGCAGACACTTCATTCCGGAAATCTGTATCAGATTTTCACCTATGTGAAGAACTGGCCTGCCGCGCCGGATGAGGTCGTTTCCGGTATGCTTTTATATGCGGGAACAGACGATGCGATTCAGCCAAACAATGATTATCAAATGAGCGGGAATCAGATCAGTGTGAAGACATTGGACATGGACTGCGACTTTTCTAAAATTGCAGCGCAGCTCGACAGCATTGCTGATCGGATAAAGTAGAGCGTAGGCACTGGACAGCCGTTCTTCTAATCTCACCGCTTCTTAAACAAGCAGATACGCTCTCCGTGGAAAGGAGCAATCATGAGTATACTTGAAAATCCCATACCGAATGAGGTGTTGGATAATGCAACAAGCCCTCTCACCGATGACAAGGCAGCGTACAAAGACAGCACCTACGAGATCGTTTCAAAGGTGGCTTACCTGATTGGTGTGCCAAAACGCATCTTTGATAACGAACATGAAGCCCCAAAAGTTGAAGTATACAATCGGTTGGACAGTGATAAAACAGCTCGGATTATAAGACATCTTTGCATTGTACGAACTGCGATTGAGCGCAATTTCAAGCGCATCAATGAACGCATGAGATTCCAGTATGAGACCATTCTGAGTATGCCGGAATATGTTCCGCAGGAAAGCATAAACCAGCTAAGTCTTGACGGAGTGAACTTCATCAAAAACACCAGCAAAAAACTGTGCCAACACGTTGTCGAGATTAACAGGTTGATTTGCGATAGAATCAACAACTGCAAGAAGCTCTTTCCACTCTGGATAAATTGGGATTACATTAAAGCACTTTTCGTCATGCCTGATGGTTTGAAGGAAGATGGTACAAGAGTGGCTGCCGACATTTATTACTCTCATTTGCTTTTTTATCCCTATCAGATGTACATAAACTGGCAGCCGGAGGAAGTCGGCAACATTCTTTACAATGATAAGAAGTTCGTTACCTTGCTGTACAGTTGGAACAACGACTATTTCACCGAATATAGCAAAGTCTCAGATGCGGGGAGTTATATCAAAGGAAGTATTTATGAGTTTATTGAGAGCAGCGAAAAGACTGTTATCGTTGTCGATTGTGAAAACTCTGATCCCTACAAGCTGTGTGCTACCTTAAAAAACCTCGATCACGAGTATACACAAAAAATTGCGTCGATCATTCTCTTTGATGATGTGCATACCGCCTCCGCATGGAGGATATTAGACAGCTTCACCGCAATTCATGTTGAACACATGATGATTGAACGGGTGAAGCAAAGCAAGTCACTCGTTGATGTCATGCTTATTGCCCGAACTTGTCAGGAACACTACAAGAATAACGTCGATTCCTTTATTCTTGTTTCCAGCGACTCCGACTACTGGGGGTTAATCTCGTCTCTGCCGGAAGCACGTTTTTTAGTTATGATTGAACGAGAGAACTGCGGACCGGACTTGAAGAATGCACTTCTGAATGCAGGGATATTTTATTGCTATATTGATGACTTCTACTCTGGGAATGCCGAGGACATCAAGCTCGGCGCACTTTTCAAAGAAATGGAGCGTTATATTGACCAAACCGTCAGGCTCAATATCAACGAGATGTTCAGTGCCGCTTTGAAGGCAACGCGCATTGAGATGAGTTCGTCTGAGAAAAAACAGTTCATCGCAAAGTACCTAAAAACAATGCAAATGGAAATTACAGATGATGGTGACGTGGTTTTGCAGTTGAAACGAAAATAAGTCCGGTATTTGGGACACTTGCTATGATAAAATAGAAATGAGGACAGGCTGGCAACCAACAAATGATCCTCAAGTATTGGAGATGAAGATATGGCATACCAAAGCGAAGCGGCTCTTGAACAGCAGTTTATTGAGCAACTGACCAAGCAGGAATATTCCACAGTCGCAATTCCTGATTATGACGCGCTGGTGGAGAACTTCAAAGTTCAGTTTGAAGCCTTCAATGCGCCAAAGCTGGATACGCCTATCACCGATAAAGAGTGGGAGCGTATCTTCAACCTCATGCTCGGAAAGTCTGTTTTCCAGAGCGCAAAAATCTTGAGGGATAAGTTTGTCCTTGAGCGTGAAGATGGTACAAAGGTATATCTGTCCTTCTTTGATCAGGACCACACGAAGAACATTTTCCAAGTCACTCATCAAACAACCGTGGTTGGAAAATACGTCAATCGTTACGACGTTACGATTCTCGTAAACGGCTTGCCCCTGATCCAAGTAGAATTAAAGCGCCGTGGCATTGACATCCGCGAGGCAGTCAATCAGGTCATGCGTTATAAGAAACACTCCTACAACGGGCTGTATCATTTCATTCAGCTCTTCATTGTCTCCAATGGTGTTGACACAAAGTATTTCGCCAATTCCGACAGAGACTTGATGTATAGTCTTGCTTTCTTCTGGACTGATTTCAATAACGTCCGCATCACCAATTTGAAGGACTTTTCGATTTCTTTCCTTGCAAGGGATCACATCATCAAAATGCTGACACGCTATACCATTCTGAACGATACGGATAAGATTCTGATGGTTATGCGCCCCTATCAGGTGTATGCCGTAGAAGCCCTTATAAGGCAGGCTACGCTCACAAATCGCAACGCCTATATCTGGCATACCACCGGTGCAGGAAAGACGCTGACATCCTTTAAGACAGCTCAAATCCTCGCAGCCAATCCGAACATCAAGAAGGTTATCTTCCTTGTTGACCGTAAGGACTTGGACTCTCAGACCACCGAAGAGTTCAACAAGTTTGAGGCTGGCTCTGTGGATGTCACAGATCGCACGGACATTCTTGTGCGGCAAATGAAGGATAAGAACCGGCAGCTCATTGTCACGACGATGCAGAAGATGGCAAATGCCGTTAAGCGTCCTCAATACGAAAAGGTAATGGACGCATACCGTGACGAAAAGGTTGTCTTCATCATTGACGAATGCCACCGCAGCCAGTTCGGAGATATGCACAAGGATATTGTTCGGCATTTCAAGAAAGCGCAGTTCTTTGGCTTTACCGGTACGCCCCGTTTTGAAGTGAACGGAAAGACGGAGGGCAAGATCACACAGACCACCGAAATGCTGTTTGGGGAATGTTTGCATAACTATCTGATCAAGGATGCTATCTTCGATAACAATGTCCTCGGTTTCCATATTGAGTACATAAAGACGATGGAAGGCGATTTTGACTGGGACGATCCGACATTGGCTGACGCGATTGATGTTGGCGAACTCTATATGTCGGATGAGAGAATGTCCCTCATTGCAAACCACATCGTCCAGAACCACAAAGCCAAAACAAGAAATGGTCAGTACACGGCTATCTTTGCTGCTTCCTCCATTGAAGCTCTTGTCAAATATTACGACATCTTCAAGAAGATCAAACATGATCTGAACATTAGCGGTATCTTCTCCTATGGGCAGAACGAAGATGCCGAGGGCAAGGACGAGCATAGCCGAGATGCCTTGGAGCGTATCATCAAGGACTATAACGAGATGTACGGCACGAATTTCTCTACCGACACCTTCTCCGCGTATCACAAGGATATTTCAGATCGTGTCAAAGGCAAGAAAACGAAGTCTCTGGACATTCTCATTGTCGTAAATATGTTCCTGACCGGCTTTGACAGCAAGCAGCTCTCTGTGCTGTATGTGGACAAGGATTTGAAGTACCATGATCTGCTGCAAGCCTATTCCCGCACGAACCGTGTCGAGAAAGAAACCAAACCGTTTGGTATCATCATCTGCTACCGCAACCTCAAGAAACGGACAGATGATGCGCTGACGCTCTTCTCCAAGAGCCAGGACACCTCCGGCATTGTCGTTCCGGGCTATCAGTATTTTGTTGAGAAGTTCAATGAAATGGTTATGAAGCTCAAGGAAGTGGCACTCTACCCTGAGTCCGTCGATACCATGCAGAGCGAGGATGACCAGAAGAAGTTTGTCATCACTTTCCGTGAGCTGACAAAATACCTCCAATCTTTGCAGACATTCATTGAGTTCAGCTTTGATCAGGATGCACTCATCATGTCCGAGCAGGAGTATCAGGACTACAAGAGCAAGTATCTGATGCTTTACTCCCGGCAAAAAACTGATCGAGAAGTCGTATCTGTCCTAAATGATGTGGACTTCTGCATTGAGATCATGGAGAGTGACCGCATCAATGTTGCCTATATCATGAACTTGATCCGCAACATCCACTTTGATGACAAGAAGCAGAAGGACTACGACATCAAGCACATCAAGGAAGAATTGAGCAGGACGGATAATCCGCAGTTGCTTCGCAAGGTTGAAATTCTTCAAGCGTTCTTGGATCGTGTCGTTGTTGGACTTGAAAGTGCGGATGAGATTGACGCTGCATACAACGACTTTGAAAATGAAGCGAAACGAGAAGAGATCGTTGCTTTCGCAAAGACTGAGGATATTGATTCCTCCATGCTGACGGACATCATCTCTGAGTATGAGTTTTCCGGAACAATGGATGCAGGAAACATCCGTGACCGTATTGAGAAGCCCATGCCGCTGCTCAAGAAGAGGTCTTTGGTCAACCGGATCGTCGAATTTATCCGGCAGCACACCGAGAAATACCAATAAGGAGAGAGAACAATGGATAATTCTATTCAGGCTCACCAGAAAGAGCTTTGCAACAAACTATGGGCGATGGCAAATGCCCTGAGAGGTAACATGGAGGCATACGAGTTCAAGAACTATATCTTGGGCATGATCTTCTATTACTACCTTTCCGACAAGACTGAGAAGTACATGGTTAATCTTCTCAAAGACGATAATATCAGCTACGAGGATGCTTGGAATGACGAAGAATACAAGGCTGCCATCGTAGAAGAAGCTCTGCGTGACCTCGGCTACATCATCGAACCGGAGTATTTGTTCCGCAAGATGGTCAAGATGGTTGAGAACCGTTCCTTCGACATTGAGTTCTTGCAGAAAGCAATCAACGCTCTGATGGAATCCACTATCGGCAACGATTCGCAGGAAGACTTTGACGGATTGTTCTCCGATATGCAGCTTGATTCTACGAAGCTGGGGCATACCGTTAAAGATAGAAGTGCTGTCATGGCGAAAATCATTGCTTCTCTGGACGAGATCAATTTCAGCGTGGATGACACGAAAATTGATGTGCTGGGTAATGCCTACGAGTATCTGATCGGTCAGTTCGCTGCCACAGCCGGTAAGAAAGCCGGTGAGTTCTATACGCCTTCGGGTCCTGCCGAGCTGCTGTGCCGCCTTGCTTGTCTTGGCTTGACCGATGTTAAGGACGCAGCCGATCCAACTTGCGGTTCCGGCTCTCTGCTGCTTCGCCTCAAGAACTATGCAAATGTGCGTAATTACTACGGTCAGGAATTGACCTCGACCACTTATAACCTTGCCCGAATGAACATGATCCTTCGCGGCATCCCGTACCGTAACTTCAATATCTACAATGGCGATACGCTTGAGCATGACTACTTCGGAGACATGAAGTTCCGTGTTCAGGTTGCAAATCCTCCGTATTCTGCAAATTGGTCTGCTGATATGCACTTTATGGAGGACGAGCGTTTCAATGAATACGGCAAACTTGCTCCTAAGAGCAAGGCTGACTTTGCTTTTGTGCAGCACATGGTTTACCACATGGACGAAGACGGACGAGCCGTTGTCCTGCTGCCTCACGGTGTTCTGTTCCGTGGTGCAGCCGAAGAAGTGATCCGTAAGCACCTGATCCAAAAGCTGAATGTGCTGGATGCTGTTATCGGTCTTCCTGCCAACCTCTTCTTTGGAACGGGCATTCCGGTATGTGTTCTTGTCCTCAAGCGGGAGCGTAACGGCAACTCGGATAACATTCTCTTCATTGATGCGTCCAACGACTTTGAAGCCGGAAAGAATCAGAATATCCTCCGTGAGTGCGACATTGATAAGATCGTCGAAACCTACGAGCATCGTGTGGATGTCGATAAGTACGCTCATGTTGCCACTATGCAGGAGATTGAAGAGAACGGATTCAATCTGAACATTCCTCGCTATGTTGATACCTTTGAGCCGGAAGAGGAAATCGACCTCAATGCTGTTGCAGCAGAAATCCGCAATATTCAGGCTGAGATCAAGGGCATCGACGCACAACTGAAACCGTTTTTCGATGAGCTGGGACTTGATTTCCCCTTTGATGTGGAGGGCAAATAATTATGGCAAATGTATCCTCAAGTAACGGTCTTGAGAAGCGTCCGAAACTCCGGTTTCCGGGCTTCGATGAGCCGTGGAAGACAAATATATTTGACGAGATCTTTTCGCTTCTTCCAAACAATACGCTGTCGAGGGCAGACCTTGCCTCTTGCGGTGATGTCTTGAATGTTCATTATGGCGATGTTCTCATCAAATATGGCTCAATTCTGGATGTCGAATCAGATGAAATCCCATATATTGCCGCTGGAAAAGAAAGCAAAAAGCAACGCTATTTAAGCGATGGTGATGTCATCATTGCCGATACTGCCGAAGACGAAACGGTAGGCAAATGCACTGAAATCACAAACACAAAAAATGCCAAAATAGAAGCAGGATTGCATACCATACCATGCCATCCGCGGATTGCCTATGCACCAATGTTCCTTGGCTACTATATGAACTCACCTTATTATCACAAGCAGCTTATTCCGTTAATGCAGGGAGTCAAGGTTTTATCTGTTAGCAAGAGCAATATCGGAAATACACTTATTTCTGCTCCCGCCTCTTATCCGGAGCAGGAAAAGATAGTAGAACTGCTTCATCTGCTCGACTGTCGGATGCGTAAACAGCAGGAGGTCATTGATAACCTCAAGAAGTATAAAAGAGGTGTCATGAGAGCCATTTTCAGAGGCAAGGCTATCCTTTTCTCTGAAACAACAAAATGGAAATCTGTTCGTTTGGGTGACGAATGCACCTTCTTTTCGGGAGGTACGCCCAGATCAACCGACAGCAGTTTTTATGGAGGTGAAATTCCGTTTATTCGTTCCGGTGAAATACACGGAGCAAAAACAGAACTCTTTTTGACCGATGACGGTTTGAAACATTCATCTGCTAAGTTGGTTTCCAAAGGCGATTTGATTGTTGCTTTATATGGTGCAACAAGTGGCGAAGTCGATATATCCCAAATTGACGGAGCGATCAATCAGGCAATTTTGTGTATTCGCCCCAAGCTGGTAAATCGAACTTTCTTAAAATACCTTCTCGAAGATAGCAAAGATGACATCTTGAATACTTATCTTCAAGGAGGACAAGGAAATCTTTCAGCAGAAATAATCAAAAACCTTGTTTTCGACATACCGGATGATCGCTCACAGTCAGCAGTTGTTGATTTCCTTGATATGATTGATCAGCGTATCAGCAAGGATCTCATGAAATTAGAGAGTATTGCTACGCTTCGTTCTGCTCTAATGCAGCAACTTTTTATATGAAAAGCTGCTGCATAATGCCTCTGCGATGTTCTATAAGTGCATTAAGTTCCTGCTGTGTATGCTCAATTCTTCTGTCCATTGCTGCTAAATGGCTACTTATTTTATGTTGGACATCAAGATCAGGCACTTTGATCATCAGCTTCTCAAACTCCGATTTACTCAGAATTGGAAGAGTTTGCATTGAAACCTTGCTTCGGTATTCTGGGAAGAAGTTCTCGAAAGCGTAATAAATAAACTCATGATCGAAGCCCTCTGATACAACAAGAGCGTTAATCTGTTGATTGGTAATCATGCTGGTTTTTGCTATACCAAGTTTTCCAATAAGTCCGATACAAGTTACGATAACAGAATTTGGTGGTAGTGGTCTACCTAAAGCAAACCCCTTCGGTGATACCCTCTTTTCAGTAGATGAGATATACTTCTGTTCGCCAACATCCCCCGGCGCACAGAACAAGAGATCACCGTCATAGTTGCTTCTATCATTAGTTGGAGGCGTACTTCCGGTTATGACTTTGCCTATTTGCGAAACTGAGCATTGTGTCCATAGCTGAGTTTTGTCATCGGAGAAATAGTGCATTAGCAGTCCTCTTTTATACTTCTGATCAAGTACGCAGAAATAGCTATATGACAGACGAAATCCCTTGCAATAGCGGAAAATCTCTGCTACTGCAAGGGATTTTACTTTGAGTTGAAGTGCAGATCAGCCTATAAAATAGACCTCAAGTAACGGTCTTGAGAAGCGTCCGAAACTCCGGTTTCCGGGCTTTGATGAGCCGTGGCAGTCTACTTTACTATCATCCGTATTTACAAAGAACACCAAGAAGAATACGGATGGACAAATAACGAATGTTATCTGTAATTCTGCAAAACAAGGTTTGATACCGCAGCGCGAATACTTTGACAAGGATATTGCCAACAGTGACAACACCAGCGGATATTACATCATTGAGGAAAATGACTTCGTATATAATCCGCGAAAATCAGCAGACGCTCCATACGGTCCTATAAGCAGATATAAATACGCGGAAGCCGGTATTGTATCACCGCTGTACCTTTGCTTTAGAGCTAAGAAGGAGATCAATCCTTCGTTCTTTGAATGGTATTTTCGATCTTCTGCGTGGCATAGGTATGTTTATATGTCCGGTGACAGCGGAGCGAGACATGACAGAGTGAGTATAAAGGACGACACTTTCTTTGCAATGCCAATCAATCTACCGTCAGCTCACGAGCAAGAGCATATCGCCTCATTCCTTGAGAGAATTGACCAGAGAATTGAAAAACAACGAGCGTTAGTCGAATCCCTCAAGAAGTATAAAAGAGGACTCGTTAAGGCGTTAATTTCTGGTACAGTGGCTTTTGCTTGCAGTGAAAATAAACGCTGGGAAACCGTAAGATTGGCAGAGATTTTTACGATTTCTGCCGGGGGCGATATTGACCGACAAAATAGTTCACCCACATATTCAACGAGTTATCCATATCCAGTGTATGCAAACGCCTTGACTAATAATGGTTTATATGGCTATGCAAACTACTTCAAAGTAGAAGGTGATTCTATTACTGTATCTGGAAGAGGCGAAGTTGGTCATGCGATAGCTCGTCACTGCAAGTATGTTCCGATTGTCCGTCTTCTTTCGTTAGTCCCTAAATACGAAGATGATGTGGATTTCTTTGCTTACATGATCAATGCCACTTCCATTTATATTGAATCGACGGGTGTTCCTCAGTTAACAAGTCCTCAACTCGGTGCAGTGAAAGTATTTCGACCACCCATTTTGGAGCAGAAGAGGATTTCTTCATTGCTGCTGAAAATAGATGCAAAGATAGAGAACGAAGAACGCCTAACATTTTATCTGGAAAAAATCCGGTCATCCATGCTGCAACAGCTCTTTATATAAAAAGCTGTTGCAGTAAACCTGCTCTCGCCTTGCAACACCTATCGAGAACAGCTTGTTGTGATGCAATGTACTTATCTATGCTGTTCATTACCCCAACAAACTGCTCTTGCCTTATTTGATGAGGTACGGGGACAACGAAGTTTCTAATGCGTTCGAGAGCCAGCTTAGGCTGTCCGTTTTTAGTCTTTGAGGCTTCAATCTGTGACTGAATTAGATCAGACGAAAGTACATGGTAAAGGTATTCGGGATTGATCCCTCTAAAGTTTGTAAAACGATCACAGTTTTCAGTCAAGTTTACTCCATCCAAGTCAGGAGTGATGATATTCAACTTTCCAAGAGTGCCAGCAACAGAAATAATGATGTCACCATTTCTGACTTTATATCGAGTAATTTGCTTTTCGGTGTGGCTCGTGATGAACTGCAAAGTGTCTGAACTTACATATTTTTCACCCATATCCGATACTGTTATATACCGGTACTCAGTAGGACGGGGAGAGAATGTTTCGCCTTTGGGAATGCGTTTTCCACTCAGTACATCACATACTTCATCTATTCTATGACTTACTGCATCATGCAAAAGTGAGTGGCTGCCTTTTTCGGAAAATACAGTTCTTAATAATCCTCTTTTATACTTCTTGAGGTTATCTACGAGGGACTGTTGCGCCTCGATGCGACGCTCCAAAGTAATGAGGAAGTCAGCAATTTTTCTTTGCTCTTCGGTGTTTTCCGGCAGATAATGTTTTGTGTCAAAGAACTCATCGGTAGGCACATTCAGCAGACCATGATTTCTTGCTCCTTCGGCAGAGATCATGTATATTTCCCGATACCATTTCAGAGAATCGAAATAAGCCTTGATGAAGTCACTATCATGCTTTTTGAGCGCAAAACATATGTAAAGTGTCGATAAAGCACCCATTGGGTAACGATCTAAACGCTTGATAGAGCCGAAGTCATACCCTACGGAATAGCTCTTGTTGTACGCGAACTCGCCATTCTTGAGCAGGTAGTACCCACTCATGTCTTTACTTGCAACCGTCTTGTTGAAATAGCTAACCTGATCGACAAGACCATCTTTAGAGGAAATGGTTAGAGGAAGATCAGTTTCGTTTTTGCTGTTCTTTCGTGTTACTCGGTCTGCGAAGTCGGATAACCTCTCGACTCTCCACGGCTCATCAAAGCCCGGAAACCGGAGTTTCGGACGCTTTTCGAGACCGTTACTTGAGGAATATACTGCCTTGATTATCCCTCCAACGGATAATGTTCGTGGAGGTGGTCAATATGACTAACAATACACAATTTAAGACGCTTGTGAACACTTGGCTAAATCAAAAGAAGCCAATGATCACGCCATCAACCCATGCCAGCTTTACGCTGATTGCCGAAAATCATCTTATTCCGTACTTTGGCAAGCGTAAGATCGGCAGCATCACCGAAACGGACATCCAGAGCTACATTTCGTATCTCCATGATGCCGGTAGGTTGGACAAGACCGGAGGGCTAACGGTAAAGACCATCCGGGATGTGATCCTCGTTCTCAGACTTTCAATGGAGTTCGCGTACAAAGAAAGGGCGATTCCGCTGCTGAACTGGGATCTCATCGAGTACCCGAAAGAACTTGGCATTAAGAAGGTAGTTTCTCTCTCAAAAGATCAGGAGCAAGCGCTGATTCAGTGCATCTACATGAACTTGAACAGGAAGACCGCTGGCATTCTAATTGCACTTTTTACCGGAGTACGCATTGGAGAACTCTGCGGATTGCAGATGAAGGACATCTCGTTGACGGATAAGACCATCAGCATCAATAAGACTGTCCAGCGCATCTATGACAAAAAGAAGGGCGAGTCATATCTTCACATCGGACCGCCCAAAACGAAAACTTCTGCAAGGACGATTCCTGTTCCGTCTCTTCTGATGAACATTATCAAGAAGTTCTACACGGATAACCCTAACCACTACTTCTTGACTGGCAAAACAAAGCCGACAGAGCCTCGCACTTATCGCCAGTTTTTCACCCGTTTTCTGAAACGGAACGGATTGGAGAAAGTGAAGTTTCATGAGATCCGGCATACATTCGCAGTTAGAGCAATCGAGATACCGGAGTTTGATATAAAGTCTCTTTCTGAAATCCTCGGACATAAGAACGTATCTTTTACCCTGAATGTGTACGGGAGTGCAAATCTCCAACAGAAGGTTAAGTGCATGAATCTTCTGAATGACCTCCTGTGATGGAAAAAATGCCCCGGCGCTGTGCCAGATGCACAGTGCCGGGGCATTCCCGTTTCCAGCGATTTATTTTTCTCCCGACGAGGGACTGTTCGTAGGGTGGCGCTTTCCATTTTGCGAAGCCGTGAAAACTCAGTGCATTCCGTGGAAAAGTTCACGGGACAGCACACACCGTACACGCTTCCAATAATCACTGTTCAGTGCAATGTGTGTTTACTATCGTAAGTAAATTTACGGTTTTCACAATGCTTGATTCAGAGGGGATATTATTTGCCTTATTCTTGTGTGACATCAAGGGAAACCGGGTCAATGACCGTAACAGATTTATCCTGCTGATGAGCATATCTGACCGTCTTTCCGGTTCCGCTGGGGCTTCCATCCCAAACCGCGATCAGGACATCCGCATGATCAACCATATAACGGTTGCGCTTGTCCATGCAGTCGGGCGAGTAATGGGTTTGAATCAGTGTTTCCTTATCACACTTGGACGCAATGTCGAAATACCGATCTCTCAGAGCTTCCGACCACTTTGCGGCTTGACTTTCACATGGGATGGCGCTTTCGAGCGTAATTCCCGGATAGGATGCTTTCAGCCCCAGCACGATCTCGGCGGCATACATATCTACACCGATTGCCATTCCGGATATAAAGTGCGTGATGCCTTCATTTTCAATGAGACTGATAATTTGCTCTCTGAGAGTTTTTTTGAGGTTTATGCAGCGTTCGTCTTCCTCGTTGAAACCAAACGGGAGGTTTTGCGGACGATGCCCGGTAAAAGCACAGGTCTTCATTCTCTTTTTCATCTCCTGACTATGTATTAGAAACTGCTTCTATGTCTCTAATACATAGTATAGCACAGAGATATGAAATATTCTGTCGAAATAAGGGAAGAAAAAAGGCTGCGTGAAAAATCACACAGCCCATGATGGATTCAGCCATTATCTGCCGTTTCCTGCTGGATCATCAGCTCAACCATCTGCAAAATGCGCTTCTGCGCTTGCGGAGACAACGAAGCAAGTTTCTCTGAGAGTTCAGACGATTTATAGCTTGCCGAATGCTCCAGGACATCACAGAAAATCGCGTCTGCCGAAACCTCAAGCCCATTGAGAAGAATGATCAATTTCTCACAGCGAGGAAACGACATACCACGTTCAACCGTAGAAATATAATTTGCAGTCAGTCCGGTCTTTTCCGCAAGCTCTTCTTGCGAGATTCCGAGGCGTTCTCTGCATTGTTTTACTCGTTTACCTATTCGTTTGTCAATCATAGCGCGTACCTACACCTTTTCTATAACGCTCATAACAATTATATGGGTTAGAGGCATAGTTATACAGAAACGCTAATAGCGACGCTATGTATTAGCGTGTGATTTTCAACGGTATTTACAGAAAAGATACAAAAAAGAGCCTCTGCCGATACCCAAAACGGGCATCGACAGAGGCTTTTGGTTCGTTTTCCGGGCATTCAAACAAGTGCCGAGATCGACACTTATTTCCGCACTAAAGAAGAAACTGCGCAGGGAATACAATCACTTAGGTTGGTCAATTTGCGTCGCTCTGAGGCTTGCAATCATGGGCTTTTTCGCCCCCTAACTGTCTACACCGCGATGCCTTGCGGGAAAAGTGCGGACAGGCGATGAGATCCGCACGGAAGCTCTGCTTGCAGCTATGGACGC
>OHFG01000914.1_pt1 | contig 16893 bp, 20 predicted proteins | sample 1567411 | NCBI WGS metagenome assembly OHFG01 (sample SAMEA3879563, study PRJEB24766) | human gut metagenome | biome: human-associated habitat; feature: feces | place: USA | collected 1985/1987
GCGGCAATGGCGGTGAACAATGCCAGCGCCACCGCGCTGCCGGTGGTGAACATGGTGCGCAGGCTGGGCATCATATAGGCCAGCAGCAGCGCCGCCACACCGGACACAGCGGCGATGATCTGGTTTTCGGTCAGGCTGGAAAGGAACACCCCGATGGCAATAGCGGCGCAGCCCATGAGGTAATAGCACAGCAGCGCGGAAAAATTGGCCAGTGTACTGGTGCCGGTAGCGCCCAGTGCTTTCAGCACAAGGATCATGCCCGCATCCACAAGGCAGGGCAGCGCAAAAATGACGCAAAGCGCAAAATATTTGCCCAGCACGATGCCGCCCACCGACACCGGGCTTGTGAGCAGCAGCTGGTCGGTGCGGCTGTGGCGCTCCTCGGCAAAGGAGCGCATGGTGAGCACCGGGATGTAGAGCAGCAGCACAAAAATGGTGCGGTACAGCGTGTAGTAGCCAAAATCCGGCAGGCCGTAGCCCAGATTCAGCGCCACAAAATAGATAGCCGTAGCCGCCAGCATAAAGGCGGTAAGCACCGCACCGATCATGCCGTGAAAGCAGCTGCGGAGTTCTCGTTTAAAGATGGCCAGCATCTCAATTCTCCTCCCCTTCTGCCGGGGCTTCCTGCTCCGGCTTTTTTTCGGTCAGCGCAAGGAATACCTCCTCAAGGCTGCGGTTCTCGGCGGCAAGTGCCAGCACGGTGCACCCGGCCTCGGTCAGTGCCCGGGACACAGCAGCGCGGCGGTCGGCGGCGTCCTCGCTCTCGGCAGTAAAGGTGACCTGACCGTCCGCAGCGCTTTCCAGTTCTACCTTGCAGATGCCCGGCACGCTGCGCACAGCGGCCAGCACGGTGTCGGGCTCGCCCTGCGCGGTGGCACGCAGGCGGCTGCCCGGGTTCAGGGTCTCGCCCAGCTCCTCCGGGCTGCCTACCGCCACCAGACGTCCTTTAGAGAGGATGAGCACCTGCTGGCACACCGCCTGCACCTCGCTGAGGATGTGGCTGGACAGAATGACCGTGTGCGCCTTACCCAGTTCCCGGATGAGGTTGCGGATATCGATGACCTGCGCGGGGTCCAGCCCTACGGTGGGTTCATCCAGAATGATAAGCTGCGGGCTGCCCAGCAGCGCCTGCGCGATGCCCACCCGCTGACGATAGCCCTTGGACAGGCTGCGGATGACCCGGGGCAGCACTTCTTCCAGCCCGGTGCGGTGGGCAGCGGCCAGTACCTGCTGTTTGCGCTGCGCACGCTTGACTCCCTTGAGCTCTGCCACAAAGTCCAGATACTCCTGCACAGTCATTTCCGGGTAGAGCGGCGGCTGCTCCGGCAGATAGCCTACACAGGCTTTAGCCTGCTGCGCCTGCTCAGGCAGACGGAAGCCGGCTACCTTTACCTCGCCCTCGGTGGGCGCCAGATAGCCGGTAAGGATATTCATAATGGTGGATTTGCCCGCGCCGTTTGGCCCCAGCAGGCCGTAGATCTGGCCGTCCGGCACCGTAAACGAGAGATCCTGCACGGCAGGGCGGCTGCCGTAGGACTTGCTCAGGTGAGAAACTTCGATCACAGCAAACTCTCCTTTTATTTCAGAAGCTGTTTTGTGGAAAGCGGCGTAGAACCAGCGCTTTCCGGTTTGGAACTGCTATAGTTTAGACGGAAAATGTGTTTAAATTAAGACAATCCTGTGTGGGAAAGCGAAATATTTGCCACCGCGAAACGCAAAAATGCCGCCTCCCGAAGGAAGCGGCATGAGATAGCCTATAATTACTTACGGCCGAAACGCTTGTTGAAGCGCTCAACACGTCCGCCGGTGTCAACCAGCTTCTGCTTGCCAGTGTAGAAAGGATGGCACTTAGAGCAAACTTCGACGTGGATCTCGGGCTTGGTGGAACGAGTCTTGATGACATTACCGCAAGCGCAGGTAATAGTGCAGTCAACGTAGTTCGGATGGATACCCTGTTTCATTCTTTTCACCTCAATTCTGGTTCTGACGTATTGGGGCCATATTTAATGTATGTGCCCATCACAACCTTCAATATCGGCTACCCCGTCGAGCGGCCTTGGAAACGATTGCCTTACTATTATAGCACGAATCGGCCAGAATGCAAGAGGGAAATTTAAGTTTTTTACAGCTTTTGCAGCGTCCAGCCTTTTTTTGCTGCCAGTTGCTCCAGTTCCCGGTAGGAGATCCGCAGCTGCGCAATGTTGAAGCCCGGCAGCTCTGCAAGGCAGCTGCCGTCCTGTGCCCGGTGCAGCAGCTTGCGCACCGGCAGTTCCTGTTCGCCGTCCAGCGTATCCAGCCCGGCCACATATTCCCCGCACCGGGGCAGTGGCTGCTGCCAGTCGATAGTTTTGCAGACCCTTGCAAGCGTAAGGTGGTTGCAGGTCACCGTCTGCCGGAATTCCAGTTTCATGATGCTCTCCCCTTTTGCGCCGGAGATTCACAACTGTTCCCGGCGCGATACTATGATATAACATTTTGTTTTATATGTCAATATAACATTTCGTTATGCCTATACTTTACCTTAAATAAAGCCTTTGAGGTAAACACCATGTATCAACGTATCCGGGATCTGCGGGAGGATCGTGATCTGCTGCAAAAGGATGTTGCGGCGTATTTGAAATGCACACAGGTCTGCTACTCCAATTACGAGACCGGCAAGCGGGATATCCCCACCGAGGTGCTGATCCAGCTTGCCGGTCTCTACCATACCAGTACCGATTATATTCTCGGCCTTACGGACGACAGCGCCCCGCCCATCCCCCGCAAAGCGTAAAACTGCCCCCAAAGCAGCGCGATTTGATGCGAGCTACTTTGGGGGCAGTCTGTTTGATATAAAAATATTTCACTATGGCCCCGCATGGAAAGGTTCTTGTAAACGCGTCCATACGGCATCATCTATGCAAGAATGATTCCTCTCACCTCTCCAAAGCTTCCAGAAAACAGAGCAAAAAGAAAGTCCAACAATCATTCGAATCAACGAACAATTCTGAGATTTTCAATGTCTCCAGCGGGGGCAACCCCATACTCTGTCTTCAGAAAAGGATTTTAAGTCCCTCGTGTCTGCCAGCCTTCGGCAAAGTCGATTTTCGTCCGTTGTATCGTTTGATTTCTCATTGCGAGAGAGATTTTTCCTTCGTGAGCGAGAGGGATTCGCACTTTTTTGATAAGACGATATTACCACATTTTCCGCTCCATGTCAACCATGTAAAATTGTTTCATCTTGTCATGCTTGATCTTCGGAGCGTCCGGGACCCGGGGCTTCCGCCGGGGGCGTTTGCCCTGCCCAGATGCGCTCCTCAGGGTGGGCGTGATGAGGGGTTGGATGATGGATTGATGGGTGTATTGATGGACGGAATTGAGTGATGGGTTATTGCTGATTTTTGAAGGTTACTATTAAAGTGATTGAAGGTGTTTTAATGTGCTGACGGATTCGATTACTTCTTATCTGTGATGTTCATTGCTGTTTATTTGCCCAGTCCCTACTTTGCCTGTGCTCTCCCCTGCTACCTCTTTTACTGAAATTTCACCGGAAGTAATTTTGGACTATGGAATAAAAAACAGGTATATTATTGTTCGATATAAAACAATCATTCTATTATGAAACCGTATGGATGAGATTTTGTAACCACACGGTTTGAGGGTTAAAAAAATTATTTCAGCTTTTCCAGAATCTCATCGGCACTCATGCCACTTGCCAGCAGCTTCTTCAGCACAGCCTCTGCCTCGATCTTCTTAGCTTCCTCAGCGGCCTTCGCATCTGCCTTTGCCTTCTTCGCTTCCAGGGTTGACACTTCTTTCTTGGCCTTCTTCGGAGCAGTCTTCTTCTCTTTCAGGTCAGCCTTCAAAGTGTCAATGTTGGCGGTGACGGAGGCAATCTCCGTATTCAAAGACGCAATAGTCTCCTGCTTCTCTGCGATCTGAGACGCGTAGTCGGTATTGGTTTTGGGACGGTTTTTGCTGCCTTTCGTTCTGGGCATGGTGATAACCTCTTTCCTTTTATAGTGGTTTAAGTATAGCACTGTGTGGGTATGAGGGCAGTTATTACGGCAACATAATTCCTTTAGACAGAAGATATGCCTTAAAAGCACCATACAATATAGGAATTCCAGCTGTCGCACCAGCCACCGCAATATCTCCGCCCTTATCTTTGACATATTCCCAAAGAGGATGTGTCTCGTCTATTTCTTTCTTTATCAAGTTCATCAGTTCTTTCTCGACCTGAACTCCATCCTCTCCAGAAGCAAAAATATCTTGCAGTATTTCTAACTGTTTTTGACCGGTTTCCAATTGTTTTTGCAATGTTTCATTTGCTTTTTCCAGCAATTCAATATGTGACGATTGCTGGTCAATCATCTTTTCCAAACGTTCATTAGTCACATCTGTATTATGTGCTGTGCGCTCCATTGCTTCCTGCATCCGTTTTCTATTCTGATATGCTTGCTCGCCCACTTCTTGAGCCTGACGCATCATACGGTTCTGTTCTGCTGCAATACTTTCTGCAAACATTCTTTGCGGTTGTATACTAGCATTAAATTTTGAAAGCATGTCAGGCGTAAGTGGGGTTCCAAATTTGAAATCATCTGCCATTAATCTTCTCCTATATATGTAAACATCCTTGTAATAATCTATTAGCGGGGTCCAGAGGTACGGCCTCTAGGTGTAGTTTCGTTTATTAACGCTTTATTCTTCGCTTAGCTGTTTTGTTCATGTAAGTGTTAGCTACGAACCCCAAATACACCCGTAGGGAATCCCATCTGAACCCACATATACGTTACAATCAGACTGTTCATCACAGCACCTCCATCAATCTCAATGTCTTTGACAAATCCTTTGGTTTCGAATTTTAACTTCATGCAACTCAGCCAAGTTCCAAATAAAACAATAAGCGACAAATTAGTTCTTCCTCACATCTTCGCCGATCATAATAGATCGTTGCCTACTGCTCACCACGTAGAGGTGTGCGATTATTCGAGCAGCGTAGGGAGCTACCGCTCCCACAATTCATGCGATTTCCTCTATGCTATACATGGAGATATAAATCACATGAAAAACAAATTAGATTGGTTCGATGAAAATTGGAACCTGGATGTCAAGCCACACACAGTTATCCTCGATCTGCTTTTATCCCCTACATACAGGATTCCCAAACAGGTGAAGCAGATATGCTCGTACAAATGGGGTGTTGATTTTCCAAAATGTCCACGATGTGGCAGTACAATGGAACGTGAGTACCAACGCTTCTGTGACCGCTGCGGTCAGCGACTAAGCTGGCGTGATTTTGATGATGCTGAGGTTATTTATGTAGGTTGGGACGGACCAGACCCGGATAATCTGCCTTGAGTATACCACAGTCATGTCCATTTTTACAGATGTTTTTGAATGAATTCTTTAACCGTTTTTTCATAAGTGTCAGGATCTTTGCTATAGCTTTCTGCATGACCAGCATCATTGACAATTAAGAGAGATTTTTCACTTCTGCAACTATTATATAGCCTATATGCCATATATAACGGTGCTTGTGTATCCGCATTTCCATGAATTATTAAGACCGGAATATTGGTTTTTGATAGTGCGTCACACGCATCAGTTTCTGATAAACTGAACTTTCCCCACATTTTTGTTCCGATGTTAATAAAAAAATCAAACACACCAACTGGTATGTATGATGGGAGACGATTTTTGCAATTTACATTAATCATCTCCAATGCCGAACTATAGCCACAGTCATCAATTATTCCGTGAACCGAATCTGGTAAATCCAAACTACTACTTAGCATTACACTTGATGCGCCCATTGAGATTCCCATCAAAAAAATGGATGTTTGCTTACCAAACCTATTTACGGCCCAATTTGTCCACTCTTTGCAATCATACTTTTCTACAGCCCCAAGTGTAGAAAAAGCACCTTCACTGTTATCATGCGCACGCATATTAACGAGAACTAAATTACAGTGTATTTCTTGTGTTATTCTATATATTGGTACACGTACACCATCTATGTAACTGTTGCTCCAGAGCCCATGAAAATAAATAATCAATGGAGCATTTTTTTCTCTTTCATAATAATTTCCTGTCAGTTTTATGCCGTCAGATGCACTTATCGTAATCTGCTCGCTAGGAATATTTTTTATTTTATAAGCATCTGTGAGAAGTTCAAACTGCTTTTTATCTGCCGCTCCCAAATCTGGCCACGGTCGATTTTTTCGTATGCAGGCCTTTTGAAAAACCAATTGACTTCCACAAAGAATAATAATAACTATAGCAGATAGCACTAGCACAAATGCGATAGTCACTTTTTTTATTTGATTGCTTTGCATAGCACCACCCATTTCTCCCAGTTAAATCTACTGCCATAAATTATTTTTTTATGCAAAATTATCATAACAAATCGCTGAACAGATCAGCTTTGTACACACCGTTCTCCAGCATCTTCTGGAAGCTGTCCTTTACCGCTGCGACATCTTCGTGGTAGGTCATTCCGTACCAAGTGTCATTGGTCTTCAGAACCTTTACGGACATCTTACCTTCGCTCAGCAACTCGCCGATGAAGATTGGGATAAGATACTCCGCTTTCAGAGGATTACCCGGCACTTCTTTCTTGAAGAACTCTTTAAAGCCTTCTTCCAGTGTCGTGAGGAAATCAGGAGTTAACCCCCACATGTTCATGGATACTAGAGAATTCACATCGACAGTCACACCGTCAACTTCTGCTCCATCTGCTGTCTTCACAATGTTTTTGGTCTCCACAACCTCAGTCAAGTTTCCATTCTCGTCCATCTTGCAGATACCACGAGTCACACCACCATTATCAGACAGCGTGTTCTTCAGCACAAATCCCGCCATACAGGACTTGCCGCCATTCACCAGATACTCATGGACGGCCTTGAATCCCTCCTTGCCATAATAATCATCTGCATTGATCACAATGAACGGAGTCTTTATTACGCTCTTTGCTGCAAGCACGGCCTGTCCAGTTCCCCACGGCTTTGTCCGGCCTGCCGGAAGTTTTCCCGGAATATCGTTGATGTCCTGGAAAGCATAGTCCACAGTTACATTATGAGAGGAGCAGATAGAAGCAATGCGGTCACCAATGACCTCTTTGAACTCTTTCTCAATATCCTTACGGATGATAAAAACCACATGATTGAAGCCTGCCTCAATCGCATCATGGATCGAGTAGTCCATGATGATATGATTAGAAGCATCCACCGGCTCCAACTGCTTAATTCCTGTTCCGAAACGGCTACCGATACCAGCAGCCATGATAAGTAATGTTGTGTTCATAATAATTATTTCCTTTTATCTTATATTTTGCATATTTGGACTGGCGCCTTTACAGCTTCTTCCATCATTTCTTTATACTGTTTTAGGGACGTATCACTAACCTCATTATATTTTGGAATCGATTGCAATTGTTGGAACAAAAAGGGCTATGACCGTCTTAATATGTTTTGATGGGTGCAGTTCACCATTGCTCAAATTCTCAACAAAAATCGCTTTTCAAGCGCCATACAACCATACCAAATCACTTTATAAATCTCGAACCAAGCATCTTTTTTCCCTGAAAAAACATATCATCCTTCATTATCGCTAGAATTCCCAGGTATATACTTGCTCCAACTACAACACACAAAAATGTGCTAATTATCGATGGCCGAAGGAACTTCGCCAAAAAAGATGTTAAAACAAACATGAAAAAAGCTGAAATAACATAATGTATGTTTTCTTTCATTATATGCCCAAAATCAAAATCTTTTCTAATACAGTATATTTGAACACCGGTTACACTTGACTCAGCTATAACAGTTGCTATCGCTGCGCCAATCGAAAGAAAATGTGGAATAAGAAGTATATTCATAGAGAAGTTAACAACGCATCCTACCACTACTGAAAATGTATACTCTTTCTGCCGACCAATAGGCAGTAAATACTGTGTTCCCATAATATTACTCAATGCAATAATCACCAAGATGGGCGATATTACCATCATGTTAGGAACAACCTTGTCATACCCGCTTCCGAAAAACCAAGGCACTAGATTACAACTTACAGCCATCAAGCCGAACATCATTGGAAAAGACAGAAAGAAGACGAATCTAAACGATTTTAACAAATGCGCTCTGACTTGTTCTAATTGATTCTGCTTAAATAGGTTAGCAATCCTAGGCATCATGACTGTGCCAAGAGATGTCACCAATGCCATTGCAATCTTAACAATCTTTTGTCCTTGCTCATAATAGGCCACCTCTTCTTCGACCCCGGTAAGCAGGCCAATCATGGTTTTATCGAGAACTGTATATACAGACGTTGCAATCTGAGGAAGAAACAAAACCAAGGTAGGCTTTACATGTCTTTTTATGTCTATTTTTTTTAATTGAACTTTCCCGACAAGTTTGGGAATATAGGCCCACATAGACAAATTGCCCAAAAACAGCGTCGTTGATTGGCAGATTACATAAATATACAAGTCATTTGCTGATTTAACAAAAAGAAAAATCAACAATACGCCTGTAATTTTAACTATAAAATTTCTAACAACAATCTTTTTAAATTCTTCTATTCCTTGGAAGAACCATGATATGTCCACCATCGAGGCCAATACATCGAGAGACATGATGGAAAAAATAAGTGCATATGTTCCATGGGAGGCTAAAGAAAAGAAATACACCAAAAGCGAAACGGAAACTGTAATAATCCTTAGAATTACAAGTTCCCAGAAGACCTTATCTCTTTTCTCTTTTTCATGCTGTACATATGCGATTTCCCTTTGTCCATATAAGTTTAAGCCTACACATCCAAAGAGAATAAAATATTGTACAATCGAATTGGTATAAGAAAAAGTTCCCACACCCTTTGCGCCTAAAACTCTAGACACATATGGCGTTGTAATTAGTGGAACAATTAAAACCAATACTTGATAGGATAGATTATAGATATAATTTCTTACTACTTTATTCATTTCTTTAGCTCTCTTTAATTGACGTCCTATAAAACACTTTCTTTAGAACTGTACGATCCACCAACCAAGCCCATACGATACCCCAAAGCAATTTTAAGATTATTGTTGGTATAAACAGATGGAACCTTATACCGACCATTCCTAAAAGCTTATCCCACGGAATTGTATTGAGTTCCACTAAATGAAAACATAATATGATCAAAGAATGTTTTCCAAGCCACTCAAAGGGTTTCCAAATGAAAAAAGAGAGATTTTTTCATAGCAGTATTTAATAATCCATATTACACATATGGCGGCGCTTACGCCTCCTATAAAATCAAAAGCTTTATCAGGAAATTGATTCTGCGCAATATCAATCCAGGGTGATGAACATACAATTTCATTTGCCCAGAGTATAAGAGCAACTGCGATGAATGAAACCTGCACTTTTTGAGGGCGGCCAAAAAAGTCTATGTCCTTTAGCTTGACACCACAATAGACAAACACTGTTGCAGTCATTCCACACTGAATGCTCAATGGTAGCCAGACTATCTTTGACGAAATATATCCCAATACGGCTATAATCAAAACAACTACGGTCGGGTTTGATGTTTCTGTCGCATATTTACTCAGCCAAGAACTCCATATGGTTGCCCATAAAAACCAAACCGCTCCAATAGCCACTGCTGTCCCCCCCGAAGACATCATGTGGTGTACCAGCTCCGTACAAACTGGCACCTATCCATTTAAAGGCAGTTTGGACTACCTGACCAATCGTTTTATTTCCGATAAGTATCCCCAACATTCCTTTTATCGTTGAAATAAAAATCACTGCAAAACATGTAAACACATACGGCGGAAGTAATTGTTTGAACCTTTTTATAAGAATAGTCCGGGAACTGTTCCTGGATGAAATAAAATACCCGGAAATCAAAAAGAACAATGGCATATGAAAGGAAAACACAAATTTATTTATGATAGAATTGCCCATATGACCGGCAATTACGCATAAGATACCGATCCCTTTAGCAATATCCATATAGGTCAGTCGTACAACGGTCTCATTACTTGTTTTCATTAAAATTCCTTCTCACACATATCCAGCACCGCCGCGATGATCTGATCCATGTCGTAGTATTTATACTCGCCCAGGCGTCCGCCAAAGATGACCTTCGGCTCGGCCTCGGCCAGCTTCTTGTACTCGGCGTAGAGTGCGCCGTTCTTGGCGTCGTTCACGGGGTAATACGGCTCGTCGCCGGGTTTCCACTCAGAGGAATACTCGCGGCTAATGATGGTTTTGGGCAGGTCGTTGCCGTTCTCGTCCTTGCCGAACTCGAACCATTTGTGCTCGATGATGCGTGTCCACGGGGTTTCTCGATCAGTGTAGTTGACAGCTGCATTGCCCTGAAAACTAGGCTTGTCCAAAAGCTCGTTCTCAAACCGGACAGACCGGTATTCCAGTGTGCCCAGCTTATAATCAAAGTAGGCATCAATTGGGCCAGTATAAACTACCTTGTCTGCCAATGCGTCCAGCTCGGACTTGTGTTCCAGATAGTCCGTATTCAGGCGCACTTCAATGCCATCCAGCAGGTTGGCAATCAGTTTGGTGTATCCGCCGATGGGGATGCCCTGATACAGCGCGTTGAAGTAGTTATTGTCAAAGGTCAGGCGCACTGGCAGACGTTTGATGATGAACGCAGGAAGATCCTTACAGTCACGCCCCCACTGCTTCTCGGTATAGCCCTTGATGAGTTTCTCGTAAATGTCGCGTCCCACAAGAGAAATCGCTTGCTCTTCGAGGTTCTGCGGCTCATGGGTGATTTCCTTACGCTGCTCCTCAATCTTAGCAGCAGCCTCTTCCGGTGTCACAACGCCCCACATCTTGTTGAAGGTGTACATATTGAAGGGCAGAGAGTAGAGTTCACCCTTGTAGTTGGCGACCGGAGAGTTCGTGAAACGGTTGAACTCAGCAAACTGCGTGATGTATTTCCAAACTTCTTTATTATTGGTATGGAAAATGTGGGCCCCGTACTTGTGGACGTTGATGCCTTCGATGTTTTCAGTATAAATGTTACCTGCAATGTTGGGACGTTTGTCTACAACGAGAACGCTTTTGTCATGAGCCTTGGCTTCGTGGGCGAAAATTGCACCGTACAAGCCAGAGCCTACTACTAGGTAATCATACATGATTAAATTTCCTCTTTCAAAAGTGATACAATTTTAGTTTGTTTCTATCTTTTTCAAGGCTTTTCTTAAAGCCGTTTCCATAAAGTATCCTTTTACCAATTTATTAGCTAATTCTGTCGTCTTTTTTTGCATATTAATATAGTCTTCTTCTGTAATCGCTGCCATTTTGCTCGGTAATTCAAATAGTGTATCGACTACTATTCCAACACCATATTTTTTCACAAAATTCGCTTCAGCTGCACCTGACCAAATCACAACTGGAAGACCGGAAGACAAGTAAAGCGAAAGTTTATGTGGATTATTATAGCGAAGATATTCTCCTGTTTCTCCTTTGCATCCGTCTATACTTGTGCCATCCCACACCAGTCCAAAGCCGCTTGTCAGTTTTTCAGGAATTTTATCTGGCGGAAGACTTCCACCATAGTGGATATTTTCACAATTTTTCATTTTTTTATCGAAATTCGGACCATAAAGTTGAATATCAATTCCCTTCAACTGCTTTAATTGTCCGAGATACGCGCACTTTTTAGTATCAAGATTTCCAGCCACTGTAATCTGCCTTACAAATTCAGGAGATGCCTTACATTCAGAGCTCTGCAAATAATCAAATATTTCAAGGACGACTATTTTCTCTTCTGAAACACCTTTTTTTATAAAAAAATCCGCCATTTTTTCATTATGAACAATAAAAACATCTGAATGTTTAAGCATAAACTCAAATTCATGTTTATAGTAATCACTAAACATAAATTGGCGAAGTTCTTCAACATCATGAATCAATGATACAAATTTTGCATTCTTATTGGTTTTCAGTTTTTGCAAAGTCTGTTCGCGTAAAAGTTGACGATTTCTAAATGGATTTTGCAGCATGACAACAGAATTTAGCTCTATTGCTCTATATGCTGCTCTCCACGCAATACAATAATTAACTTGACGAGTCACTTTTGAGAATAGTGTTTGTTCTGTGCTCGTTTTTTTTATATATACCGGCTTCAATCCTACATTTTCTGCAATAATCGCAGCGTCTTGTACCGCTTTTGTACCGGCGTCATTGTTTTTATCTGACGTTTCAACAATTTGATATAATTTCATTTAATCACCCTGTTCAAGTTCCTTCAACAACTTATCCCATTGATCAATCACGTTACTATTTTCAAATCTACTCAAGTCCTTTTGTGACATATCTGAAAAGTGTTTTCGCAAGTCCCGACTTTCCATGAGCCGCCCCAATTTGTCTGCAAACTGTTCAATGTTTCCATCTTCGACAAGAAAGCCATTCACGCCATCATCTATAATTTCACAAGGCCCCTCTTTAATATCAAAACTAATACAGGGAAGTCTGCGAGCTTGTGCTTCAATCAGAACTAAAACAAATCCCTCATATCTAGAGGTTAAGGCAAAAATCGAAGCACTGTCATATTCACTTTTGATATCAGAACTATAGCCTTTTAAATGTATATTTTTGAGTTTGTACTCCTTTATTTTATCTTCGATCGCTTTCTTTTGGCTGCCATCACCAAGAATGTCAAGTGTCCATTCTGGAAATTTCTTTTCCAACTGGTTCCACACTTCAACCAGCCTGTCAAATCCTTTTTCTTTTTCAAGTCTTCCGGCTGCAAGAATCCGTTTGGTATCACAGCCTTTGTACTCGTGACTAATATCTACCGCAACCGGATTATATATATATTGAGCATTAATATTTTTACCGAATTTCTTGTAATAGCTGTTTAGATCTTTTTTACCCAATACGATAAGCTGATTAGAGTTCTTTGCAGCCAGTTTTCTTAGAAATCTATCTTTAATACGCCTTGAAGAATAGAGATTGAAATGTTCCCATGCAATACACCTGATCTGATTTAATTTTTGATATGGATAGACATAAACATATAATCTAGCATCAACAACAACTATCACATCAATGTTGTGTCTTTTGATAATTGCTCCAAGGTCTACTATCATTTTAGCTTTTTTAAAACTTTTAGAGATGAGATTATTACTGCCCTCGCTATGCAATGACAGCAATTTGACACTGGAATTTACAAAATAGCAACTCCTCTCACCCTCACAGCAACTTATAATGTAGATAGTATATCCTTTTTTTGAGAGTCCATTTGCAACAACAGAAGTGACTCGTTCGGTTCCTCCTTTTCCATTCATATTCTGTATCAAAAATGCAACCGTATGCTTCATTGTCTTTATTTATCTCTCCATTAGTTTTTGTGTAGGATGTAACCTTAGCTTACCGCGAGGTTCTTTTTATTTTAATTCGCAATTTTTACGGATTACAGGAATGCTTCGTTTATTAATTTATTTTATAAAAATAGTCAAGTTTCTATATAACATGATGCACCCTTTGTTCTTAAAGCCTTTTAGTCGAGACACTTATCATATACATCTATAATTCTCTGTATATAGTCTTCCATGTTTCCGAACTGACTTGCTCTGATTTTTGCATTTTTTGACTTCTGATCATAATACTCTCTCGATGTTAGAAGTTTCTGAATTTCGCCAATATAGTCATTAATATCGGAACAAATCAAGCCACACTCCGGAGTCACAACGTTTTTTAATCCTCCAGCACCACTACACACCACAGGTTTCCCCAAAGATAAGCTTTCTACTGCTGCCAATCCAAAACCCTCATATTCAGATGGCATCAGCAGGAGCTTAGTATTTTTGAGAAATTGATATGGATTCTTTTGAAAACCCATTAATGTTATATTATCATCGAGGTTGTTTTCTTCAATATATTTTTCTACTTCACTCCTGAGCTCACCATCTCCAATCATAACTGCAGTTACGTTTTGATTGATTTCTTTATATTTATTTATAATTTCACAAAATAGTAATGGCTTTTTTTGGAGGGTCAATCTGCCTAAAAAAGCTATTTCATATTTCCTTTCTGCCAACAATTCTGAACTATCAGAAAGTGTTTTTACTCGTTCAAGATCCACAACATTGTAAATTACATGATTTTTATTTTTTAGCAAATTTCTGTATACAAATTCATCTTCAATAGAAGGAGAAACACTAATGACCTGGCTGATTAAAGGTAATGCCAGTGCAAAGAAAAGGTTCTTCGGATCCAAAGGGTTCTGTAGCCACGGTACATTATTATGCAAATGTGCAACCACAGGTATTCCAGTATGGAGCATCGCGGCATATGAGCTCATCCCATAGTCTGTTGCGTGTATAATATCTGGTTTGACGTGTTCAATTGCTGCTTTAACAGACTTCATGTGTGCATTTGGCATCGCATAAAACTTCAGTCCTTCCGCTTCGACGACTTCTCTTATTCCACCATCAAGGGAAACATATATACAATCGTATTTTTCCTTTGGAAGTAGTTTCATGATTGTAATTACAATGTTTTCTGCACCAGAATACTTATCTGTCTTTTGCAAGAAAGCAATTCTACGCATCTCCGATTATTCCTCCGATCTATACCACACTAGTTTTGTCAAGACTCGCTCACTAACATACAATTTTTATATAGACACATCGCCTTTAGGATTTTTCTCTTTCATTTTTATTAAAATCATTTGCACGGCTGGATAAAACATAGTTTCATGTCGTACATAAGAACCAAAGTCAGGCTCAAAAAGAGCACTACAAATAATAAAAGAAAACATCAAGCATAATAAAATGCTCAGATTTGAATTGCTGCTTTTTGTGCATTTGATGAACTCTTTGACCATTATACAATCAATCAATATCAAATATATTCCCGTTATGCATTGGAACACACCTTTTGCAAATAATTCAACAGGAAATAAAAGCCTAAGTGTATTAATACTCCAATTTAGCAAAAACTCTATTGGTCCGGTTCCTGTAATAACATCCACAATGATTGTATTCGCAACAGTCTCATAAGATGCATTCGTCATTGCACGAATGCCTATGACTTCATAATAAATTGACGGAACAAGTTGTTTTACACTCCACAATCCAATCCATAGTATAATCAGAAATGGGATAGCAAATTTCAATCTGTGCTTTTTTGCTTTACAAAAAAACAGCATCCACATAAGACAAAATATAACAAACATTATCGCGTAATATCTTCTAAAAAACAGAGTGATAAACAGCATCATTGTTGTTATTGAAAACAATTTTTTTCTGTCACTAATTCTGGAGTCAAAAAGTACAGAGTATGTAGGAATCATGAACAGTATCTGTATGATTTCTTTGGATACATTAAATAAATATATCTCCAATAAGGAAAAGCTTAACATAAATAGAATGAAATTATCAAGCGTGAAAATGTATTTTACATAATTTTTCACCCACCTCAAAACTGCTACGCCGCCAATAATTCCAATCAACCATGCCCATATTTTGATATCTGCTATTTTGAATGTCTTTACAAATATGCCAAAAAATGCTTCGGTTACATTATACGACCTATCTGTAAATTTAATATCGTAGATAATATCATTGAGTATTCTTTCTCCATCATAAAATTGTCCCAGAACATTTGCCTGTAGAAATTTGGAAAAAATGCCAATAAATACAAATAGAAGAAAAGCAATTCTTATCGATTGATTGGAAATTCGATATCTGTTTAGCATCATTTTATCCTTTAATATCATTTCATATATGTTATTATAATGATCACTTTACATAGCATTCTAGACTTCTATTATATATTTCTGCATATTTTTTTGCTTGCACATTCGTATTATAAGTATTGACTATTTCTTTATGGGCTTGCTCTGCAAGCATAGGATTTCGTTCTTTAATTGCAACAATATAATCTTCTAAAGTATTGCAAACATACCCGTTCTTTCCATTGTGGATAACATTATTGTTTCCTATCACATCACTCACAACGCACACCTTTTTCATGTACATCGCCTCCAAAAGTGAAATTGGCAAACCTTCCCAAAGAGAAGTCAAAACAAACACATCTCCTGATACAGAATATTTCAAAGCCTCTTTGCGTTCTTTCCATCCTGTAATTGTGATGTTGGATGCTGTCAATTCATTCCTCAAATCACCATCTCCGATCCACAAGAATCGAACATTAGGCATCGCTAAAGCGATTTGATTAAACAATGTAGGATTCTTTTGATAACATATACGTCCAATGGTAAATACTGTAAATGGATGCTGTTCTAAACTTCCCACTTCATCCATTAGCTTTTGTAGATTCTCCATATTAATTCCATTGTTCACATAGGTTGCTTGCTTGTTTAACTTTAGTGACTCAATATGTTCTCCTTCGCTGCAACTAATCGTTGTGCATTTTCGTTTTCCGCAAATGATTTCAATGCCTTTATATATCTTCCGCTTTGCCTCACTGGAATTCTGCATCAAAAAGCTATACCCATGCGGTGTGTAGAAAAGTGGCACTCTTTTTCCATTGAACGCAAATCTTCCTAATGCGCCCGCTTTTGATGAATGAAGGTGGATAATATCAGGCTTAATCTCACTTGCAATTCTCCGAATTTCAAAAAAAGCAACAATGTCTTTTGTCGCATTGATAGCCCGTACAAAACTTTTGACTTCAATCAGATGAATTCTTTTATCGAAATAGTCTTTATAGTTCTGTGGTGTCTGTTTCCGCACTGCATAAGCAATGTACATGTCATAAGAATTGACAAGCTCATTGGCAAGGTCAACTATATAAGTAAAAACGCCTCCGCCCATAGCTTCGACTATGTACAGTATTTTCTTTTTCTCTGCCACAGGTTTCTTCCTCCATTAATCCCTTCAAAATTTTTTTATATACCCAGCCCGAAAAACGGCATATCAACCAATTACTC
>OHFG01000944.1_pt1 | contig 16331 bp, 13 predicted proteins | sample 1567411 | NCBI WGS metagenome assembly OHFG01 (sample SAMEA3879563, study PRJEB24766) | human gut metagenome | biome: human-associated habitat; feature: feces | place: USA | collected 1985/1987
CCACCAGTTGATGACAGAGGCCGGTTACGTAAAACCTGGCAATATCGTATTTGGTACAGATAGCCACACTACCACTTACGGATGTGTCGGTGCATTTTCTTCCGGTATCGGATATACAGAGATGGCCAGCATCCTGGGAACAGGAACCATGTGGATCAAAGTTCCGGAAACCATTAAAGTTGTGATCGACGGAGAACTTCCGGAGAATGTGATGTCCAAGGATATCATCCTCCGCCTGATTGGCGACCTTCGTGCAGATGGTGCAACTTATCGTGCACTGGAATTTTCCGGAAGCACCATTGAGAACATGTCTGTGGCAAGTCGTATGACCATGGCAAACATGGCGATCGAGGCAGGTGCCAAATGTGCACTTTTTACCCCGGATGAGAAGACCGCAGAATACTGCGAGATCGAACTCAATTACTATCAGAAGAGCTTAAAAGGCGATGAGGATGCAAAATATCTGTGCACCATCACCTACCGCGCCGAGGATTTTGTGCCGGTTATGGCATGCCCGTCCCAGGTAGACAAGATCCGTGATACCAGCGTTCTCGAGGGAACCCCGATCGATCAGGTCTTCATCGGTTCCTGTACGAACGGCCGTCTCGAGGATCTGCAGGCGGCAGCCGAAGTTTTAAAAGGCAAAAAAGTAGCCGACTACGTAAAACTGATCGTAACACCGGCAAGCCGCAAGATTTATCTGCAGGCAAGCAAAATGGGCATTCTCGATACACTGGCAGAGGCAGGCGCCATGATTACACATCCAGGCTGCGGTCTGTGCTGCGGAAGAGCGGGCGGAATCCTCTCTGACGGCGAGCGTGTTGTAGCAACGAACAATCGAAACTTTCTTGGAAGAATGGGTACTTCTAAAGTTGAAATTTATCTGGCATCTCCAAAGACAGCGGCAGCATGTGCAGTAGCTGGAAAAATTGTGACGCCGGAAGTGTAAACGAACTTAACAGCAGAAAGGGAAAACAGACGACATGAATGGTTCAATGTTTATCGGAACCTGGTGGGCACTCGTCCCGCCGCTGCTTGCAATTCTGCTTGCATTTGTCACAAAAGAAGTTTACAGTTCCCTGTTCATCGGATCGGCAGTCGGTGTCCTTTTGTACACCGGCTTCCATCCGTGGGATGCGTTCACAAGCTTCTTTGAAATTTTACGGAACAGCATGAACATCAACATTCTGATCTTCGATATCCTGCTTGGCATGGTTGTCGTGCTGATGGCGAAATCCGGCGGCTCGGCGGCGTATGGAAAATGGGCGGGGACGAAGATCAAAACGAAGCGGAGTGCGCTTCTGGCAACGATGGGGCTTGGTGTTCTGATTTTTGTGGATGACTATTTCAACTGTCTGACAGTCGGCTCTGTCATGCGCCCGGTCACAGACAGCCACAAGGTTTCCCGCGCGAAACTCGCATACATCATCGACTCCACCGCAGCGCCGGTCTGCATTATTGCGCGGCAGCCGTCAACTCGTATGTGCCGGCGGATGCGGGAATCAGCGGATTCCAGCTGTTTCTGCGGACAATTCCGTATAACCTGTATGCGATCCTTACAATTGCGATGGTCTTTTACATCTGCTACACCGGCTTTGATTTTGGTCAGATGAAGCTCCACGAGGATAATGCCGCCAAAGGTGATCTTTTCACGACCGGAGGCGAGGAGTTTGAGCAGGTTTCCGAGCAGGAGGTCAATCCGAACGGAAAAGTCATCGACCTCGTGCTCCCGGTTGCCGTACTGATTGTATCAGCGATCGGAGCGATGGTTTACACTGGCTTCCTCGGCGGCGCGGACAATGTGATTTCCGCGTTCGCAGGATGTGATGCAGAGACGAGTCTGATTTTTGCCTCCGTCGTGACGATCCTGTTTATGATGGCGCTGTATCTGCCGCGGAAGGTCATCACCTTCAAGAGCTTTATGGACAGCCTGTCCGAGGGCTTCAAGCTGATGGTTCCGGCGGTTACGATTCTCGTCTTTGCGTGGACCTTAAAAGGCGTCGGTGATGCGATGGGCCTGGCCCAGTTTGTCGGAAGCGTCGTGGGAGACCATGCATCCGCAAGTATTTTTATCCCGGTGGTGCTGTTCGCCGTGGCGGTGTTCCTTTCCTTTTCGACGGGAACCTCCTGGGGAACGTTCGCGATTCTTGTGCCGATTGCAACGGGCATGTTCGCAGCCGGAACAAATCTGGAGATGATGATTATCTCGGTATCCGCCGTCCTGGCAGGGGCGGTCTGCGGTGACCATATTTCGCCGATCTCGGATACGACGGTTATGTCAAGTGCGGGTGCGCAGAGTAACCATCTGAACCACGTATCGACGCAGATGCAGTATGCGGCCGTTACGGCGTGTGTCTGCCTGGTGGGATATCTGATTGCAGCCGTGACCAGAACGTGGTGGATCACACTTGGCGTCAGCCTTCTTCTCCTTTTGGCTGTTTTAACCGGAATGCGCAGATTTTGCGCAAAAAAAGCGGAAAACGGCAAAAAATAAAAAAGAAAACAGAAAAACGCGTGAAATGCTTGACGGGAGAGAAAAAGAACCGTATACTAAAAAATAGAACAAACATTCACAGGACAACGGTGTCCTGCAAAGAAGAAGCGGAACGCTTTTGGAGCAGGAATGTGAATTGGAACAGAAGGAATTGGATTTTTTAAAGTCCAGTTCCTTCTGTTTATCTCTGTTAAAATTGCATCGGAGCTGTGAAATGCAGGAGAAGAAAGGAGGCATTCCGGGGCGAAAACGCTTTGGAAAAGGGAAGGACTGTTATGGTCAGAAAGATCATAGCAGACAATGGCAAAAACAAAAAGAGGGAGAAAATATATGATATTTGGAAAGTACATTAACAAATACTACCTGAAGAATGCGCCCATTCTGATTCTCGGTCTTGCAGCGCTGATTCTCGTAGATTATTTCCAGCTTTTCATACCGGAGCTGTACCGCATGGTCATCAACGGCATGAACGGCGACCCTGTTCTGGTCAACGGCCAGGCGGCGGTGTTTGATATGGAATTTCTGCTGGATCAGGTCTGCCGGCCCATGATTATTACCATTATCGTCATGGTAGTCGGCCGTTTCCTGTGGCGAGTCTGCTTTTTCGGCTCCGCGATCCGCGTGGTGACCGATCTTCGTACCTGCATGTTCGCGCACAGCAAGGAGCTGTCCCAGGAGTATTATCAGGTCAACAAAGTCGGAAACCTGATGAGCCTTTACACGAACGATCTCGATACCGTGCAGGAGTGCTTCGGCGACGGTATTCTGATGTTCTGCGATGCGCTGTTTTTAGGCCTGCTTGCCGTGATCAAAATGTGGCGCATGAACCACTTCCTGACCGGCCTTTCCATGATCCCGATGGCATTTCTGATGGCCGCCGGCACAACGCTCGGCAAATACCTGATGAAAAAGTGGGAAGAGCGCCAGGCGGCCTTTTCCGAGCTGTCCGATTTCGCGCAGGAAAACTATTCCGGTCTTGCTGTCATCAAAGCATTCGTCAAAGAGACGAAAGAGCTGATGATGTTCCGTAGACTGAACCGCGAGAACGAGGACATCAACGTAGAATATACCAAAATTTCCACACTGCTGAACATTATGGTAACACTGTTCGTCGAGTCCGTCATCTGCGTAATCCTAGGCTACGGCGGCTATCTCGTTTACTGCGGAAGCTTCGACGCCGGCCAGCTTGTCGAGTATATCGGCTATTTCTCGGCCGTTGTATGGCCGATCATGGCGGTCTCCATGCTGATCGAGAAGACATCCCGTGGAAAAGCGTCCTTAAACCGTATTACGGAACTGCTTGACGCAAAAGTCGATGTGAAGGACCGCGGCGGTGTGCAGGATCTGCCGTCCATCCATGGAAAAATCGAGTTCCGCAATCTGACCTTCCGCTATCCGGACGGGGAGTACGATGTGCTGAAAAACGTATCGTTTACCATTGAGCCGGGCGAGAGTGTCGGCATCGTCGGAAAGACTGGTTCCGGAAAAACGACCATCGTCGATCTGCTGCTCCGCACCTACAACGTGCCGGACGGAACGCTGTTCATTGATGACCACGATGTCAACACCGTTTCCATTCACTCCGTGCGTGAGGGCTGTGCCTACGTGCCGCAGGACAACTTCCTGTTCTCCGACACGATTTCCGGCAATATTTCCTTCGCCTTTGATGACGAAAACCAGGAGGCCATTGAGGATGCGGCGATGATGTCCGATGTCCATGACAATATTGCAGAGTTCAAAGAGGGCTACCGCACCGTTCTTGGCGAGCGCGGTGTGACGGTTTCCGGCGGACAGAAGCAGCGAATCTCGATTGCGCGTGCGCTGATGAAACACGCACCGATGCTGAAAAAGCCGAAAATTCTGATTCTCGACGATTCCGTCTCTGCGGTCGATACCAAAACAGAGCGCACGATTCTCGACAATCTCAAAAAACGTGAGGGACTGACGACAATTCTGATCGCACACCGGATTTCAACGGTGGAGCAGATGGACAAGATCGTGTTCGTCGAGGACGGAGAAGTCCATGCAGTCGGAAAACACGAGGATCTGTACCGGACCTGCACGGCGTACCGCAAGATGGTCGATCTGCAGAAACTTGAAGAGGAAGCGGGGGAGGAGTAGAAATGCACAATTATTATCCGATTCTCTGGGTCGGCGCGATCATCGGCGTGATTTCCACCCTGCTGATTGTGGCCGCGTTTGTAGTGAAAGATGGAGAAAAAGAAACCGGCTTTGAGCGGAACATGAAAGACAGTGAAATCATGCAGCGTCTGATGGATTACGCAAAGCCGTTTTACCGCCAGTTTATCGTTGTTGGTTTTCTGATGCTGTTTTCGATCGCGTACGATATCATTTCGCCGCTGATCGTCGGCAAAATTGAGGAGCTCGTCGTTGGAAAATTCGCGTTGAATACCCTGTTTCTGTGGGTAGCGGGCTATGCGGCAATCCTTCTTGTCTCGATGGCGTGCACGTATTTCCAGGCTGTGATTCTGCAGAAGACGGGTCAGAAAATCATTTCCAATATGAGGGAGGATCTGTTCGTCCACATCGAGCGCCTTTCCCACGAGCAGTTAAATGAGATTCCGGTCGGAAAGCTTGTCACGAGAACGACAAACGATACGAACGCGATTTCGCTGATGTTCACCAACCTTCTGGTCAATCTTCTGAAGAACTTCTTCGTGATCATCGGTATTCTGATTGCGATGCTGTTTCTGAACTATGAGCTGACGCTGATGGTACTCTGCTTCGTGCCGTTTATCGTGCTGTTCTCGATTATTTTCCGCAAATTCTCGCGAAGAGCACACCGGAAAGTAAAAGACTGTACTACGGACATCAACACGTATCTGTCGGAGAACCTTTCCGGTATGAAAATCACACAGATCTTCAACCGCGAGGATGCCAAGATGCGCGAGTTTACCGACAAGAGCAACGCACTCGGCCGCGCACAGCAGGAACAGATTTTCGTGTTTGGTATTTTTCGTCCGCTCGTCTACATGCTGTATATCAGCTCCGTGCTCTGCCTTTTGTATTTAGGCGGCAAGGGCTATCTGGAGGGAACGTCGTTCCTCGGCCAGACGCTTACCAGCGGTATGATCGTCAGCTTTTACATGTATATTTCAAAATTCTTCAACCCGATCCAGAACCTGGCGGAGCAGTTCAACTGGCTGCAGTCCGCATTTGCATCCGCCGAGAAAGTATTCTCGATTCTGGATCTCGAGCCAAAAATGCAGGATGCGCCGGATGCGATCGAGCTTACCGGCATCAGGGGTGAAATTGAGTTCCGCGACGTATGGTTTTCCTATATCCCGGGCGAGTGGGTGTTAAAAGGCGTTTCGTTCCACGTCAATCCGAAAGAGACAATCGCATTTGTGGGTTCCACCGGTTCCGGAAAATCGACGATTCTTTCCCTGATCTGCCGGAACTACGAGTTCCAGAAGGGTGAGATTCTGATCGACGGCATCGACATCCGAAAGATCAAGATCGATTCCCTGCGGAAAAAATTCGGCCAGATGCTGCAGGATGTCTTCCTGTTCTCGGGAACGATCCGCAGCAACATTATTCTCCGCGAGGAGGGGATTTCCGATGAGGAGATCATGGACGTCTGCCATTACGTGAATGCTGACCAGTTTATCAATAAGCTGGATCACGGCCTCGACGAGCCGGTGCGGGAGAGAGGAAACAACTTCTCCGCCGGACAGCGCCAGCTTCTCTCGTTTGCGCGTACCATCATCCATAAGCCTTCGGTCATGATCCTTGACGAGGCGACGGCGAACATCGACACCGAAACCGAGCTTCTGATCCAGGATTCCATGGAAAAGATGAAGAATATCGGAACGATGCTGATCGTAGCGCACCGTCTTTCGACGATCCAGCATGCGGATGAGATTATCGTACTGTCCCACGGAAAAATCGTGGAGCATGGAACGCATCAGGAGCTTTTAGCAGCGCAGGGAAGATATTACCAGCTCTACACGCTGCAGTATCACCGCGAGCAGAGTGAGAAACAGAGAGGAAGAAAGTAAGAAAATTTTAGAACAATAAAGACAATTTACAAAAAGGGAGAAATTTTGTTTGTGCAAAGTGACAAAATTTCTCCCTTTTTTACGGTGTATCATATTAAAATGATTTTGTATCAATATAGTCATATGAAAAATATATGAGCATAATACGATATCCGTTTTTCCATCTCAAAAAGCGGGCGGTTATAATAAGGGAAGCAAAACGGCAGGCACCAAAAAGCCGGGCCGTCTGTTGAAAGAAAGGGAAAATGTATGGAAAAGAAAGCAAGCCTTGTAGGACGCCTGCTCTCGGAAAATCAGATGTCGGAAGCATTTATCAACAGTATGTTTCTGGCGCTGTCCGGCGGTTTTCAGGATGCCTACACGTACAATTGCAGAGATGAAGTATTCTCAAATGCCCAGACGGGAAACGTTGTGCTGATGAGCCAGAACTTTCTGGAAGGAAACTTTACGGCAGGCCTTCGGTATCTCTTCCCGATCCTCTTTTTTGCGATGGGTGTATTTCTGGCAGAAAATTTCCAGGAGCATTACCGGTATGCAAAGAGGCTGCACTGGCGGCAGGTACTTCTCGCGGCGGAAATTGTGATCCTTGCGATCGTCGGATTTATTCCGTCCTCTTATAATATGCTCGCGGCGATGCTTGTATCGTTTGCGTGCGCGATTCAGGTACAGACCTTCCGCAAGGTCGGCGGTTATTCGTATGCAAGCACCATGTGCATCGGAAACCTGCGAAGCGGAACCGCAGCGCTGTCCATGTATCTGCGGGATAAGAAAAAAGAACAGCTCCGTCAGGCCGGATACTATTTCGGCGTGATTCTGGCTTTCGCCATCGGCGCCGGAATCGGAGGCGTGTTCTCCATGCTGTATGGAATCCACGTAATCTGGATTTCCTGCGGACTTCTTCTGGTGAGCTTCCTTCTGATGTCACTGGAAAAGTACCGCTGAGAAATAAGAGAGAGTGAAGAAAGAAGGCTGAAAAAATGGAAGTATTTCTGGAGTGCTGTATGACACTATTTTTTTCAGCGGCCATGCTGCTGCTGATCGTCCGCCTGGCAAAGGGTGAGGAGAAAAACATGATGTTTGCGCGTGTGTTCTCCCTGGCGTCCAACGTCGGTTTCTGGATTGGAATCGTCCGCATCGCTGTGCTGAACCGGAGCGGATTTCTGATGTTCTTCTACATCACAGGCGCAATGCTTTCCTACACGGCGATGGTCTTTGCCATGCCGCATAAAAAAGAGCAGATTTCCAGACAGCAGGCATAAATAAAAAAGAGACCCTGTATACGGGAAGGATGGAGCAGCGATGTTCCGTCCGCCGGTAGACAGGGTCTTTTTCTGTTTCAAACAAAAGTTCATAAAATCTTATACGCGTTCCAGAAGCTCCCCGATCAGCTCTTTTGCCGCCGCGTTCTGGTGCTGCCGCGGGTTGATGATAAGACAGATTTCACGTTTGGGGGCCTCCTCGATGAGCGGAATCCGACAGACGGTACGGCTCTTTAAGGCATCGCGTGCCAGATCCTCCGGATAAAATCCGATGCCGAGGTTATACTCGACCATAGGAAGAATCTGATCCGTCGTCGCCGCCTCCATATCGGGGTGGAAGGCGAGGTTGTGATTCAGAAAGTACTCGGCGTACAGCTCCCGCGTGCCGGTGTCTTTGGCAAGCGAGATAAAAGGATATTCTGACAATTCGCCGAGATGATGCGGCTCTGCGGAAAGGGATGCATATTTCGATCCGCCGATCAGAATTTCCTGGAATGGGAAAATCGGGATCTTGTGCAGCGGTTTGCGGATTTCCACCGGGCTTGTGACGACTGCGAAGTCGACCAGACCGTTTTCGAGCGCCTGGATGGCCTGCGGCGTCGAGTGGTTGGAGATGCGCAGGCGGACGTGCGGATAGCGGGTGTGGAAGTGCTCCAGGCGGGAGAGCAGCATCAGACGAAGTGCCGTCTCGCTCGCACCAATTGTGATAAGGCCGCTCTCAAGAGACCGCTCAAGAGCCAGCTCCTCCTCAACCGTGCGGAGCTGTTCGTAGGCAACGGCCACACGCTCATACACCTTTTCGCCCTCCGCTGTCAGTGTGACACCCTGGTGGGAACGGATAAAAAGTTTGCAGCCAAGCTCACTTTCCAGATTGTTCATGCACCGTGTGATGTTGGGCTGGTTGTTTTTCAGAATTTCCGCGGCTTTTGTAAAGCTGTGATATTGTGCTACGAAGTAAAAAATGCGATAATAATCATATGTAATCATAAAAACCTCCGAAGGATGAAGAAGAAAAAATCATCCATGATTGCTTCAATATAAAATACATGCGCCGGGTTGTCAAGGGATTTCTGAGGAGGGTCCGGCCGGATTGTGCGGGGGATGGCAGAAGAGAAGTGGAAATTTTTTGAAAAAACACTTGCAAAATACCCGGACAGGGTATATAGTGTAGAAGAAAATAAGATACCCTATTGGGGTATACGAAAAAGAAAATCCAGAACTACAGAAAGGAAGACATACGATGGAACAGTACAATGTAACCGGTATGAGCTGCGCCGCCTGCCAGACCCGTGTCGAAAAAGCCGTGTCAAAGGTACCCGGTGTCACATCCTGCGCAGTCAGCCTTCTGACAAATTCCATGGGCGTGGAGGGAACGGCCTCCCCGGCAGAGATTATTGCCGCCGTGGAAAATGCAGGCTACGGTGCGTCGAAAAAAGGCGAGAAGGGAAGCACATCACAGTCGGCTTCCACAGCAGAATACGAAGAGATGCTGAAAGACAAGGAAACACCGGTCATGAAACGCCGTCTGGTGAGCTCCGTTCTTCTTTTGATTCTGCTGATGTATTTTTCGATGGGGCACATGATGTGGGGCTGGCCGCTGCCCGCGTTCTACACGGACAACCATGTGGCGATGGGCCTGACCCAGCTGCTTTTAACGGTCGCCGTCATGGTCATCAACCAGAAATTCTTTATCAGCGGTTTCAAGAGCCTCTGGCATAAAGCACCGAACATGGACACGCTGGTAGCGCTTGGTTCTACCGCATCGTTTGTATACAGCGTCTACGCCCTGTTTGCCATGACGGGAGCGCAGGTACAGGGGGACATGGATGCAGTCATGAGCTATATGCATGAATTTTACTTCGAGTCCGCAGCCATGATTCTGACCCTGATTACCGTCGGAAAAATGCTGGAGTCGATTTCCAAAGGAAAAACGACCGATGCGTTAAAGAGTCTGATGAAGCTGGCTCCGAAGACCGCTGTTCTCTTAAGAGACGGAAAAGAAGTGGAAGTCGGCATTGATCAGGTGAAAAAGGGCGATCATTTCATCGTCCGCCCGGGCGAAAATATTCCGGTGGACGGCGTTGTCCTGGAGGGAACGAGTGCCGTCAACGAATCCGCGCTGACTGGCGAGAGTATTCCGGTGGATAAAGAGGCCGGCGACCGCGTATCGGCGGCGACCTTAAACCAGTCCGGTTTCCTGACCTGTGAGGCGACGAGAGTCGGAGAAGACACAACACTCTCCCAGATCATTCAGATGGTCAGCGATGCGGCAGCGACAAAAGCGCCGATCGCCAAAGTGGCCGATAAAGTTTCCGGTATTTTTGTGCCGGCCGTTATCTGCATTGCACTTGCTACGATTGTGATCTGGCTGTTTGCAGGAGAGAGCGTCGGCTTTGCTCTTGCAAGAGGTATTTCCGTTCTCGTTATCAGCTGCCCGTGTGCGCTCGGCCTTGCAACACCGGTTGCGATCATGGTCGGAAACGGAATGGGAGCAAAACACGGAACGATGTTCAAAACCGCAGTTTCTCTCGAGAAGACAGGAAAAACACAGATCGTTGCACTCGATAAGACTGGAACCATCACAAGCGGCGAGCCGCAGGTAACCGATCTTATCCCGGCGGACGGTGTAAGTGAGGAGGAGCTTTTAAAAGGTGCCTTTGCACTGGAGCAGAAAAGTGAGCATCCGCTGGCCCGTGCGATTCTTGCACTTGCAGAGGAAAAAGGCCTGACCCGCGAAGAAGTCAGTGATTTCTCTGCGCTTCCTGGAAACGGCCTTGTGGCAAAACGGAACGGAAAAGAGCTCTGCGGAGGCAACCGCGCACTGATTACGAAAAAAGCGGTTCTCTCGAAACAGATGGAAGAGCAGGCAGCAAAACTTTCCGAAGAAGGAAAGACACCGTTGTTCTTCAGTGAAGGCGGAAAGATGCTCGGTATGATCGCGGTTGCGGATGTCATCAAAGAGGACAGCCCGCGTGCGGTGAAAGAGCTGCAGAATATGGGAATCCGTGTCGTGATGCTGACCGGAGACAATGAGCGCACCGCGCGTGCCATCGGCGCACAGGCAGGTGTGGACGAAGTCATCGCAGGCGTTCTGCCGGATGGAAAAGAAGCGGTCATCAGCCGCCTGAAAGAAAAAGGAAAAGTAGCGATGGTAGGAGACGGCATCAACGATGCACCGGCTCTGACCAGTGCGGATATCGGTATTGCCATCGGAGCAGGAACCGATATCGCGATCGATGCGGCAGACGTTGTCCTGATGAAGAGCCGCCTCTCCGATGTACCGGCAGCGATCCGCTTAAGCCGTGCGACCCTCAGGAACATTCACGAGAATTTGTTCTGGGCCTTCATTTACAATATCATCGGTATTCCGCTGGCTGCGGGCGTATGGATCCCGCTGTTCGGCTGGAAGCTGAACCCGATGTTCGGTGCGGCGGCGATGAGCCTTTCGAGCTTCTGCGTTGTGACAAACGCCCTGCGTCTGAATCTGTTTCGGATGCACGACGCGTCAAAAGATAAAAGAATCAAAAACGAAATTCCAAAGGAGGATCTGAACATGACAACAGAACAGGGAATGGTAAAAACCATGACAATCGAGGGCATGATGTGCGGCCACTGCGAGGCAAGAGTGAAGAAAACACTTGAGGCAATCGAGGGTGTTGCATCCGCAGAAGTAAGCCATGAAAAAGGAACAGCCGTTGTAACACTGACAGCCCCGGTATCAGACGATGTGCTGAAAACAGCCGTAGAGGCACAGGATTACACCGTAAAAGGAATCCAGTAAAACAGGAAACATAGAGAAAAAGGAAACGCGCCTGGAATGAAAATTTCCGGGCGCGTTTCCTTTTTTTACCAGATATAGCAAAAATATTGCAATTTGTTCGGAATTTTCGTGACAAAAGGACAAAAATCCGTTAGGATAGAGAAAAAGAAGAGCAAAAACAAAAGGGTTTTTAGGATCAGGAGGTTTTTACATTATGACAGAGTACAGACTTGCAAAGCCGGAAGAGTGGGAGGACTGCATCGAACTTGCAAACTACGTGTTCAGCACGGCACACCGTCCGCACGACTTTGAGCAGTTAATTCCAAGGGTTTATCAGGCAGGACCGGAAATGGCACGGATCCACCGCGTCGCTGTTGCGGAAAACGGCAGACTCCGGGCCGAGATTGCGGTGCTTCCACAGCAAATGGCAGCAGGGGGTAAGCTGCTCCGCGCAGGATATGTGGGAAGCGTTTCCGTGCATCCAAAGGCAAGGGGCGAAGGCCACATGAAGCGTCTTCTTGGCGACTGGATTACGGATCTGGAAGGAACGTGTGATCTTCTGGCACTGGACGGCCAGAGACAGCGGTATGCCTACTTTGGCTTTACGCCGGGAAGTGAAAAATACACGTTTTACCTGGATGTGGCAAATGTGCGCCATACCTGGAAAAACGGGGAACTCTCCGCTTACACCTTTGCGCCGCTGTTTCCGGAAAACGGCGAAGCGGACGAAGAGGCGGCAGCCTTTGCAAAGAAGCTGAATGAGGAAAAACCGCTTTACGTGGTAAGAGAGGATGTGAAAGCCTGCCTGAAAACGTTCGGCGAGCAGGCAATTGCAATCTGGAAAAACGGTGAGCGGATCGGATATCTGGCACTTTGCGGCGGAAACCAGGTTGTGGAAGCAGAAGTGCTGGAGGAACAGGATTTCGTTCCTGCACTTGCCGCTTATTTAAAAGAAAATGCGCTTGACTCTCTTTTCATTTCCATTCCGGTGTATGAGACCGGAAAAGCAGCAGCGTTATCGGAAGTCTGCGAAAGCTTCACAAAAGAGCGCTGCGGTTCCGCGATGTACCGTATTTTCCAATTTGCAGACGTCATCGAGGCAATGCTGACCATGAAAGCAGAGACGATGGGCATCAGCGATGGAACGTGGTTCGCCGTACTGGAGGGACAGCCGCTGACCGTGACGGTAAAAGATGGAACTGTGACCGTGACACGGGAAGCCCATCCGGGGGCAGATGTACTCAACCGGGAGCAGGCGCAGGAACTGCTTCTTTCACCGCTGGCAAGTAAGGGAAGCAAGGTTCCATCTGAAATCTGGAAGAACATTCCATCCGACTGGTTCCCGCTTCCGCTGTACTGTGCGACGGCAGACGAATTTTAGGCAATGACTGTTGGGAGGCAGAGAAATATGAACGAGACAGAGAAACGAGACAGAAGAGACGAAAAAGAAGAAATCCGGTATCATGTGATTTTCTACGGCCAGGTGCAGGGCGTGGGGTTCCGTTACCGGGCGTATTATGCTGCCTACCAGCTCGGACTGACCGGCTGGGTGAGAAACTGCTGGGATGAGACGGTGGAGATGGAGGTGCAGGGTGATGAGGAGACGATCACGGAGATGATCAAAAGGATCCGCACCTCCAGCTACATCGAAATCACGGATGCAAAATGGACGAAGATTCCGCTGGAATCGGAATTCGGTTTTCATATCCGTTGATCAGGGCTGCTTTTTCTCTTTTTCCGGAATTTCGACAAGAATGATATCGTTGCCGATCTGGCAGATGCGGTCCCATGGGATCACAAAATCCTCGCCGTGGCAGAAAAAGCCGCAGAATTTCACAGGACCCGGAAGAACGAGTCCGGTAAGATGTCCCGTTTTTGGATTGAATTCCACATCAATCGGACAGCCGAGCGTTTTGCAGGTACAGATATTGATAACTTCTTTCTGGCGGAGATCTACAACGCGCATGCGGTGCTCCTTTTTACAGATTCCTATGGAAAAACATATGCGAAAATGTTGCTGCAGTTGACTTGAATTTCACGGAAAAATGCGTATACTGTAAAAGTAGAAAACTTTCCGAAATACTTATTTAGAAACGAGGACGAAAGATATGAGATGTCCATTTTGTAATCAGGATAATACCCGGGTTGTGGATTCACGCCCGATTGAAGACAGCAATGCGATCCGCCGCCGCCGGATGTGCGATGTCTGCGGCAGACGCTTTACGACATACGAAAAAGTGGAGACGATCCCTTTGATCGTCATCAAAAAAGATATGAACCGCGAGCAGTATGACCGCTCGAAAATCGAGACCGGCATCCTGCGCGCCTGCCACAAACGGCCGGTGTCCGCCGAGAAGATCAACGAGATGGTCAACAAGGTGGAGACGGAGCTTTTCAACGGCGAGGAACGCGAGATTCCAAGCTCTGTGATCGGAGAGAAGGTCATGCATTACTTAAAAGACCTGGATCAGGTAGCGTACGTCCGTTTTGCGTCGATTTACCGCGAGTTCAAGGATGTCAACACGTTCATGGACGAGCTGAAAAAGATGCTCGACAAATAGCGGGAGGCAAAAAAATGGAAGTGTCGAACTATATTAAAATGCGCGATCAGATGCAGGAGCGCTTTCTGACGTACGATCAGAAGGAGATCGAAGGGAAGTATGGCTTTGCGTTTGATGACGATTATTTCTATGTGCCGTACCTTTTTGAGGAGTGGAGAGTGAACCGCCATACCGGCGTTGTAGAGGGCTCAAAAGACCATTTTCTTCATGTGCACCAGGGCAGTTTCAATGAGACACTGACGATTTTCGACCTGCTCTGCTGCGGAAAGAAGGAGATTGTGCTCGCCGGCACGTATGCGCGCACCAATTCCTTAAAGGGAACGATCAAAGGCCGCACGATTGCGTCCGGCGTTCACGACAGCCGCGCCGCACGGTATGACGGGCATGTGGAACAGCTGAAAAAAGCATGCGTTTCCCTTAGCGGAAAACCATATTCCCCGGGAGACGCTGCTTTTGTTTTTCATGTCTTTCCGTTTCTGCCGCTCGTCTTCCAGTTCTGGGAGTCCGATGAGGAATTCCCGCCGGTGCTGAAGTTTATGTGGGATGAAAACGTCCTCGATTATCTGCGGTTTGAGACGCTGTATTACGTGATGGGAGACTTCCTGGACGCACTGGATCAAGCCTTCGATGCATGTAAAACAGAAGCCTGATACCTTTTGTGAGACAAAATCTTACGAAAATTTTCCGAATGTTTATAAAAATTTCAGTATACGAATCCCCTGGTTTAATGCTATAATGAGTGAAAGTAAGTAAAAAGAGAGAAGAGAAAGGGGAATGCATATGGCTTTTAGCATGAAAGTAACACCGGAAATAGAGGAACTGACAAACATCTGTCTGGATAACTCCAAAATGGATGTTTCGCTGTATGGGCAATACGATGTAAAACGCGGACTGCGCGATATCAACGGCGTTGGCGTCCTTGCGGGACTGACACAGATTTCAAACGTTGTGTCTTCGGATATCATTGACGGCGTCAAAACGCCGTGTGACGGACGTCTGTACTACCGCGGCATCAACGTGGAAAAACTGACCCAGGGCTTTTTAAGTGAAAACCGTATGGGATTCGAAGAAGTTGCGTATCTGCTCTTATTTGGAAATCTGCCGAATGAAGAGCAGCTCAATCATTTTAAGACAATCTTAAAACAGCAGCAGTCCCTGCCGAAGAACTTTGTGCGTGACGTTGTTATGAAAGCGCCGACCAAGGACATGATGAACACTCTGTCCCGAAGCGTTCTGACCCTGTACGCGTACGACAACCACGCAGATGATACCTCCCTTCCGAATGTGCTTCGCCAGTGCATTAACCTGATTTCTGTTTTCCCGATGCTGTCCGTCTATGGCTATCAGGCGTACAACCATTATATCAAGGGAAAAAGTTTATATATCCACAACCCGTCGAAGAAGCTTTCGACTGCAGAAAATATTCTTCTGATGCTCCGACCGGATCAGAAGTACACTCCGCTGGAGGCGAAGATCCTCGATCTTGCCCTCGTTCTCCACATGGAGCACGGCGGCGGTAACAACTCGACCTTTACAACACATGTTGTTTCTTCTTCCGGAACCGATACGTACTCCGCAATTGCAGCGGCGCTCGGCTCCTTAAAGGGACCGAAGCACGGCGGTGCAAACATCAAGGTTGTGCGGATGTTCGACGATATGAAGTCACACGTCAAAGACTGGACGGATGAGGAAGAAGTATCGAATTACTTAAGAAAGCTGCTGCACAAAGAGGCGTTCGACCAGAAAGGTCTGATTTACGGTATGGGCCATGCGGTTTACTCCATTTCCGACACGCGTGCGCGCATCTTTAAGAGCTTCGTTGAGCAACTGGCAAAAGAAAAACACAGAGAGAAAGATTACCGGCTGTACGCTATGGTCGAGGAACTGGCTCCGAAGATCATCGGCGAGGAGCGCCATATTTACAAAGGTGTATCCGCAAACGTCGACTTCTACAGCGGCTTCGTTTACAGCATGCTGGATCTTCCGCTGGAGCTCTACACCCCGATGTTCGCCTGCGCGCGTATCGTCGGCTGGAGTGCACACCGGATGGAGGAACTGATCAACACCGACAAGATCATCCGCCCGGCGTACAAGAGTGTCAAAGATGAAGTGGACTATGTTCCGCTGGAAAACAGATAAAACAGGCAGAAGGGCCGGAGCGTGTCGGGATTTTCCGATCTGCTCCGGCATTGCTCTGTGCAGGAAGTAATGTGTCATTGTGAAAAATAGGAGAGT
>OHFG01000960.1_pt1 | contig 16047 bp, 15 predicted proteins | sample 1567411 | NCBI WGS metagenome assembly OHFG01 (sample SAMEA3879563, study PRJEB24766) | human gut metagenome | biome: human-associated habitat; feature: feces | place: USA | collected 1985/1987
AAAAAAGATATTGCACAGGTACGATGTGCAATATTATATACTGCGACCCGGAGCTCATGTTACGCATCCGCGAATACATTGAAAGCTGCTTTGAGCGTTGTTCCTCTCCCCCAACCGTTCGGGAGGTTGACGAAGCAATGGGGATAGCGGTTTCCTCCGTACGCCGATACCTCCGGTCTGACGGTTGCCGGTCACATCGGGACGTGGCACACCATTGACCGGCACGAGGTCGCCGGTCGAGGTCAAGGATGCCGGAAGTATAACCGCGTCTGCATCCGCTGCGTCCATGACTGCAAGCAGAGCTTTCGGGTGAATCTCATCTCCTGTCCGGGCTTTTCCCGGAAGGCTACGCAAAATGGACAATTAGAGGTCGAACAAGCCTGTGACTTCAAACCTCAGAGCGACGGAAAATGACCGTCCCGTGTGATTATATTCCCAGCGCACTTCCGGCAATAGAGCGCAAATAATTGTTTGTTTCGGCACTTATTCTAATGCCTATAAAATGAACCAAGGGCCTCTGTCGATGCCCGTTTTGGGTGTCGGCAGAGGCTCTTTTTTATTTCATAACCTTTTCCAGCAGAGATTGATAGCTGTCCACCACATCATAAACCACATTTCCGTTGCTGATCGCCTTAAAATGCTCTCTTGCGCAGTGAATTTTCGATTCCTCAATGAGCCGGAGCTGCATGGAGGACATAGAGCCTTTCGTCTCAGCAACAAAGTAGATATGCTTGACGGTACCTTCATAGAAAGCTATCGCCCAGTCCGGATTATAGTGTCCTACCGGTGTTGCGATATAGAAGCTGTCCGGCAGCTTCACATAAACCGCAACATCTGTGTTGGTGTCCAAATCGGCAGCAAAATTGCGCTCGTTCGTGGAATCATACACGATATGATCGTATAGATGCCGCTGCGCTTTCATCGCGTTCGTTCCAAGCTTGCCCTTGATGGTCGGTTCGGTAAAAATGTCCGTGTCGTAATGTTCATCCAGCACATTGTAGGTGATGTGCTGGATAATTGCAGTTGCCTTTTCGTCATTGATCAAGGCGGCCGCTTTGATGATAAACTCTTCCGGATTGAACTTGAACTGCTCAAAAACGGATTTCTCAATGCCGGTCAGAATTGCAACGACTGCCTTTCGCGTCAAGCCTGTCTCTCCGACCAGCTTGCCGATCAGATCATACTTCACGCTGCTGCCCGCGCGGATTTGCTTGCTGCTGTCATAAGTAGAAGACTTTGACTTTGAGAACGCGCTTCCGTCAAGGAGAGAATCCTTCGACTTGATCTCATCCATCGCGCCGGTTTCAACTTTGAAGAAGATTTTCGGCACATGAAGATTCCTGTTGATGGAAGCAATCGCCTTGTTTACAAGCTCATCGGTATCAAAATCAACCACATACACAGATTTCGGGCTGATACGTTTCCAGAGAGCTTTGAACTCCGGCATGGCGAGCTTGTCAGGATCAACTTGCAGCTCGACGTTCTTGTCGCGGGCATTCTCCGGCTGCATAGCGCGGCTGTCATAGACGGAATCAAGAATATTGATCACAGAATCGCGGCTGTCCGCCACTTCCTCCGCAATCTGAATCGCGCCGTTTGCTTTGTCGGCATAATATTTATCGGTCAGTACACCCTTCTTGTCGATATAGCCGTTGACAATCAAATCAAAATAAATCGCCTGAGCTGTATCGCCGTCCACAACCTGTTCATTGCCTCCGGCATCCACAATGACCTTGTCCTTGAAGAGGTCGGCAGTAACCGCCACGGGGCGATCCGCAACCGCATCGGCAAGCTCAGTCTGCAAGCCCTTTGCGAAGCTGTCATAGCTCTCACTGGCGATAACGGTCAGAACATTGATGGACTGCACATCATTTCCAAGCACGTTGGCGTCCATGCGCTCGCCGTCCTGATTGACACACAGGCGCAGACCGCGACCGACCTCTTGCCGCTTGCGAACCTCGCTGCTGCTCTGTTTCAGTGTGCAAATCTGGAACACGTTCGGGTTATCCCAGCCTTCGCGCAGTGCGGAGTGCGAGAAAATGAAACGCACAGGGGATTTTTTCGGATCACGATCCAGAAGCAGTTCCTTATTCTTCATGATCAGGTCATAGGCGTCAATATCGTCGGAGGTGCCCTGCTTTTTGTCGGAGAGTTTGCTGTCGGTCATCTTGCCCTTCTTATCAACCGAGAAGTAACCGGCATGGGTATCGTGGGCGGAAATTGCGTCCAGATAACGAATGTAATCATCGTCACCGGCTCTCAACTGCATAGAGCCTATGATGTCGTTGTACTCTTCCTCAAACATATCCGCATAGATGCCGTTTAACGGATGTCCGGCCTCGTCGTACTGCTTGTACTTTGCAACCTCGTCGATGAAGAACAGCGACAGAACCTTGATGCCCTTATGGAAAAGCTGACGCTCCCGCTCCAAGTGAGAAAGAATCGTTTCGCGGATCTGAATGCGTCGGAGCTGGTCTTCGCTGACCTTACCGATCACATCTCCGGCAAAGATTTTGATACCGTTCAGGAACTCTACGGAGTTGTCGCGTCCGTCGATAGACTTGACCACAAAGCCGACCTTGTACTCGTCAAGATTGCCGGAATTGTCATAGAGATTGTAGCCGATGCCCACCGTTACGTTCTTCTGGCGAATGCCCTTCGCACCCTTGCAGTCAAACTGAATGGAAGCAGTCGGGTTCTTCTCCTTCGAGACGTTGATGCTTTCCAGATAGACGAAGCCCTCGGTTGCCGTGCTGCCGGACTCCGTGATGCCCTTGACGGCAATTTTCTTGACCAACCGCTTGTTGTACGCCTCCATTGCATCAAGGCGGTACACCATGTTATAGATACTGTCCGACTTGTGCGTTGCGGAATAGCGCAGTGTCAGCAGCGGGCAAAATTCTTTAAGCCGTTCTTTTGTCTGCTTGCCCTCGACCGACTGCGGCTCGTCAATAATCAAAATCGGGTTCGTTTTTGCAATAATGTCGATTGGGCGACGGGAACGGAACTCGTCCAGCTTCATGTAAATACGCCGCGCGTCCTTGCCCTTGGCATTGAACGCCTGAGAATTGATGATCATGACATTGATGGAACTATCCGATGCAAAGCGGTCAATTTCCGTGAGCTGGGCAGAATTATAGATGAAGAACCGGATTTTCTTGCCGTATTCCTCCGCGAAATGCTCCTGTGTCACCTGAAAGGACTTATAAACGCCCTCGCGGATGGCGATGCTCGGCACGACCACGATGAATTTGCTCCAACCGTAGTGCTTGTTCAGCTCATACATGGTCTTGATGTAGGTATAGGTCTTGCCGACGCCGGTCTCCATTTCAATCGTCAGGTTGTAGCGACCTTCCAGCTTGTCCGACGGCTTGAGCTGATTGGTGCGCTGTACCTTTTGCAGATGCTCCAGAATCAGCTTGTCGGAAAGCTCCGGCACAATGCGCTCGTTGCGCCAGCCGGTAAAATCCTCTTCTTCTTTTATGGCTATCTGCGAAGATTTCACACCGTCCGCCTCTATTTTCTCGTAGCCTCTGTCTATCATATAGGTAGGCGTGAGGTACGGCTGCCCGGCAAAGACGTCAACGACTGCTTTTGCCGCATCCGCTTGAAATTTTTGATGTTTGAATTGCAGCTTCATAATTTCGTTATTTCCTCCGTGTGGTGTTGGTGAAGTGTGGAGTGTGAAGAGTTGTGAGTTAAGTTACTTTTGCTGTGCGGAAGAAATTGTTTTCGTTGTAGCAGACAGCATTCTTCTCAACTCGTCACAATCGGCGTTGAGCGACTTAAACTCCTGTTCGGACAAATAATCCGTTTCAGTCAGTAATTCCAACCAATACAATGTCTCTGAGCATTCCTTCAATGCGATATAAATCTTCGAAAGGAAGTCCTTTTTACTAATTGCGCACTCCGCTTCCGCAAGATTTGCTCCAATGCTTGTACCGCTTCGTAAAATCTGTTTTGAAAGCACGAACTCTCTTTTTTCTTCGCATAAGTATTGATATAGCCGAACGATCCGAACGGCAAATCTCTTGCTCTTATACCTCGCAGTGTTTTCTGCTTCCATAACTCCACTCTCCACTCTCAACTCTCATAACTCCACTCTCAACTCTCATAACTTCACTCTCAACTCTCATAACTACACTCTCCACTCTCATAACTACACTCTCAACTCTCATAACTACACTCTCCACTCTCAAAACTTCACTCTTATATCACCCTCACGCGCTTGGTGATGTCGCCCGCGTCCTCCGGCATATAGAGCTTGAAAATCTCGAACATGTTGATCTTCTCCGGGCTGGATGCAAAGCCGGAATCGCGGAAGACGGCGCGGAGCGGTTTACGCTGTGCGATCTCCTTGACCACACTTTCGGGGACATTAGCGTCAAAACAGGCGATCAGGTCGCCGTCATTGTAGGTGTGGACGGTGCAGCCGTCGATCTGCTCGGACTTGTACGGCAGGGACAGCGGCAGCCCCCATTCGATCAGGCAGCCGAACAGCAGGTCGAGGTCGGTGCGGTCATCCTTGATGTTGGATTCCATCTGAGGGAGAAAGCCCTGATCGTAATCACAGGGCGCGTAATAAACGTCCTTCATGTTGGTGGAATCCAGCTTGAGAACGCGGAAACCGATGTCGAGTTTGGAGTTTGGAGAGTTAAGAGTGGAGTTGTTATTTGCCAACTGCTCTTTCAGAATTTTTTCTCCTGCTCTTCTGATTCTCTCTTTTCCGATTTCGCAGATATTTTTGTAGCCCGCTTTGTAGGCTTCGCTTGCTTCATCACACTTTTCGGGAAGCTGCACCATGATGAATTTGCGGTGTCCGCCGTCCTCAGCGTTCTTGCTCAGAACAGCATGAGCAGTTGAAGCCGAACCGGAAAAGAAATCAAGTACAACAGAATCAGTTTTTAAGTTTGCAAGGGTAAGAAGCCGTTGCATTAAACGCTGCGGTTTAGGCCCACTAAAAAATCCACCATCAAGGAGTTTTGAAACTTCTTGCGCACCTTCTTGACTGTGACCAACATCCTTAAAGAACATAATGGAAGTCGGTGCCATTCCTTCATGCTTTAAGTCAGTGAGAAATCGCTTTATTCTGGGAACGCCGTTTCCGTCTGGACCAAACCAAATTCTATTATCTTGGAGTCTCTCCAAAAATGCTTTTTTGGAGAGACTCCAGCAGCGGCCTGCTGGAGGCTCTATTACTCGCCCCGAAGGGGCGGTAATAGGATAATCACACTCAGCATTATAGGTTTTTACCGAAATGTCACTCGACATCCATACTCCGCGCGGATCATTATCCGGATTTGAATAACGAGCATTGGCTTCCTCAGTTCTCGGCAATCTGCCAATAACAAACTGCGTTATGTTCTTTGCGTACATAAGCACATAATCATGACTGTTCGAAATGAAGCGTGCATCATTTTTTGGCGAGAACGCTCTTTCCCATACCAACTGCGCTACAAAGTTTTGCCCGCCAAACACCTCATCACAAATCTTCTTCAAATTTTCTTGCTCATTATCATCAATAGATATAAAAATAACCCCATCATCCGTCAGCAAATTCCTTGCCAACAGCAGGCGGGAATAAATCATGCTGCACCAGTCGGAATGAAACCGTCCGTTGGTGTCGGTATTCTTGAACAGGCGGTCGCCTTCCTCACTCCACTCTCCGCTCTCAACCTTCCACTCTTCGCTCTCCATCTTAAAATCATCGGCATAGATAAAGTCGTTGCCGGTGTTGTACGGCGGGTCGATATAGATCATTTTGACCTTGCCGAGATAGCTCTCCTGCAAAAGCTTGAGGACTTCCAGATTATCGCCCTCGATGTAGAGGTTTTCGGTGGTGTCCCAGTCCTTGCTCTCCGCCACGCACGGGCGCAGGGTCTTCCGGATCGGCTTGTTGGCTTCTACGATTGCCGCCTTCTTGCCGACCCATGTGAACTCGTATGCCTCGTCCCCGTCCACCACGTCCGGCGAAAGCATCTGTTTCAGCAGCTCAAAATTGACCGCCCGCTTGTACACCTTCTTCTCCGGCGTGCTGCGTTCCTCGTCCAGCATCTCCGTGATGCAGTTGGGAAATAGGGCGGCAATTTTTTCTATGTTTTCCGATGTTAAATCAGGGGTTTCAAATTTCGGTTTGCGCATTGGTGTTTATTCTCCAAAAAACTCTTTAATTTTATTTGCCGATTCTGTTATAGCCAGATTAGGCGTAAATGCCTGTAGCTTTTCTTGTAGTTCGAGTATAGCAGGCGGCAAAGTTACTTTATGCTGTTCCATATATGCAGCAATTATATCATATCTCTCGCTTAACGCAACTACAGTTTCAATCATTGCTACTTTTTCTTGCAGTTTCGCTTCTTGGCCTACTTCATTCATCTTCTTAATAGCATTATTAATAGCATTACCAATTGCAGCACCTAAAGTCTCGCCCTTTTGCCCATCTTGAGCTGCGTCTTTGTTAATAATATTTTTCCTGATTTCCGCATCAAGCTGCTCGTTTATCTTTTTTATGAGCTTTAATGCCTCAGAAAAAGAAGAGGCACTCATGTTATGTGCATGCATAACATCGTTGCGAAATTCTTTGACCTTAACAAAGTCCGAGCGCAGTTCTGGAACAGCTTTTTCGCCTAAAAGCTTATCCCATAATGTATTCTCGGAGATTCCCTGCAATATATCAAGTATCTCGCTTTTTGTAAATTGCCATGTTATTTTTTTTACGCGTTCTCTGGCATCTTGATTAAATTGTGGGTCTGCAAACAGCAGGGCGAAAATCGCGCCCAAATCTTTGCTTTCCAAATCCTTGATAGTCTCACTGTCGCGCTTGTCCTCACTTAGCGCCCTCTTCAAATAAAGGAGCTTACGTAATTTACGTTCAAATTCGTTAAAATAAGGATAAAGGCACCTGTTATAATAGGCAGAAGACTCATTTGTCAGGACAATTGGGCTATAATTGCTCATCACATACTCATGAACCATCGAAAGTATATTAGCACTTTCTTTATTGTCTCCATCTATGGAACATTTGCCAATCCAGCAATCAGAGTTTTCGATGTCGCAGATTTCAATATTTACCGGTTTGTGTTCGTATTTTTCGAACTCGGCTTTATGTGTGCCATCTGTAAAAAGGTATTCTTGTATCATAATAAAACTCATAGTCCCCTTCTCAATCTTTTCAGCTCCGCATTTATTTCCATGCGCCGATTCAGCTGTTTTTCGCTTTTCATTTTCTTTTCCAGTGCGGCGATCTGCTTTTTGAGCTTTTCGCGTGCCAAGCTTTGCGCAACGTTTTCGGCGGCATCGCAATTTGCGTTCCACTCCTCCCCTTGCAGCTCGGCAACCTGTTTAACAAAGTTATCATAAACGGCGTCCAAAGTCAAGCCGTCAATGCGGAGATCAATCTCATTTTCCGGTATCCAGTCGGTGTGATAATATCTATTGACTTTGAAAACGCTGCTGCCGGAGGCGGCGGCCGACTTGTGGCCGATCCACGCCTGAGCCTTGCCGTCAAAGGTCAAAATAAAGAGGATATGGTACGGGATCTCCTTGTCGATTTGTTTCAGCACCGCTTCGTCAAGCTGCGGTCCGTTCAGGCGAATCTCAAGCACTTCAATCTCCGTTACGGCTTCACCCGCCGCAATATTCAGCGTGGACGCCGCCAGCTTGTTCCGCCAGTACACCAGCCGAATTTGATCGATAAACGCACGGCGCAATGCCGGAGAAACGTCCAGCTTCTCGTAAAATTTTTGCTTCGGTATTCTTTTGCCGAATTCCGTGGTTACAGGAAATCCAAGCATCGCAAGCCCTCCTTATTTCACGACTAAGAAGCAAATCAGCTCAAAATCATCCAGTCCCGAAACCGCGCTGAGCAGCGCGGATGTGCCGCCGCTTTTGAACAGGCTGTCAATGTCGTTTTCTTCTTTCGCGTCAATGATGGAATTGATCGCCTCGCTCAGCAGCTCAGAGACTTCGCCCATTTTGCGCCCGTCATCCGTCTCCTCATTGAATCGCCTGCAAAGCTCCGCACAAGGCTTGTCCTTTCCGCGGCAGAGCAGACGCATCGTGTCGAGCAATTTCTTCGGGTTGAGATAATCGCAGACAATTTCGCCTTCTTCGCTGATATAGACCATGTAGAAGGGATGAATCCGATTCCGATTGTCAATATTCACACTGTCGTTGATATTTCTGAGAACGAAAATCACACCGGCAGGTGACTCCCCCGCCCTCCCGACAACGGCGTGCAGCCCCTTAGGCGCGGTTTCGATGTCCTCATGCTGCTTTCTGTATTCAAGCAGATCGAGTCGGAACTCGTTAAGTCCCAAATCCATGATGGAAATGCCGCTGGTCATGTCCTCAATGTCCACAACTTCCTCTTGCAGCCGCTTGAGCTGTGCGCGGCGGTATTCAAGGTCTCCCTTTTCTTCGGCATTGAGAAGATCATCATCACCGGTGGAGGTCATGACCGAAATCTTCATGCGGGTTTCCACACGGCTTTTCAGGTTGATATACTCGTCGAGATCCATATCCGGCCAGAAGTTTACAAGCTGGATACGGTCGTTTCTGCTGCCGATACGGTCAATTCGCCCGAACCGCTGGATAATGCGCACGGGGTTCCAATGAATGTCATAGTTGATGAGATAGTCGCAATCCTGCAAGTTCTGACCTTCGGAAATACAATCGGTTGCAATCAGAATATCAATTTCATCGGCGCTGCCGGGCAGGAGTACGGATTTTCCTTTGGAAACGGGAGAGAAACAGGTCAGAACCGTGTTGAGGTCCGCACGGAGCTTTGGTATGGTGGTCTTTCCGTCAACCGTGCCGGTGATCTCTGCCGTTTCCAGCCCGAAATTCTCTTTTGCAAATCTGCTGACGTTTGCAAAAAGATAGTCTGCGGTATCGGAAAACGCCGTGAAAATTATGATCTTCTTATTACCGGGATTGATGGGATGCTCGATTTTTTTCCGGATCAAATCGAACAATGTTTGCAGTTTTGTGTCATGCTGCGGTGTGATGTCTGCAATCATGAGGGACAGCAGTTCCAGATTTTCCGCATCACGTTCAAGCTCACGCCTCCATGAAACATAGTCCATATCAGCAAGATCGATTTTGACCTTTTTGCCGACTGAGAAGAAATCAGTGTTCTGATCATCGTAATCAAAATCTTCTCCCGCAGCGATATCTGTCAACTCAATTTCTTCCGAGCCGAGTTCGTAATTGTTGATCTTCTTAATGGTTTCGTCAATCTTTTTCCGCATTCTGTCAACCGTCAGGCGGAACGAATGAACCGAGCTTTCAAGCCGCTTCAGCAGGTTAATGCTCATCAGGCGGCGAACGCCTTCTTCACGCCCTTCCTGAGTTATGTTGCGTTTTTCAGAGTCAACATATTTATACAGTTTTGAAAGCATGATGTACTTTGTCGGCGTGTAAATCGACAGATTCAGCGCATTCAAAAGTTCGTATATCTCATTGTAGTTGATTGCATCGCTCAAGTCGGTCAAACACGGACGCAGCGAAATCGGCGGCAGACGTTCGGGGAATTTGCCGATATCGGAAGTATTATAATATTTTTCAATGTGTTTTCTTGAACGCGCAATAGTCACGCTGTCCAACAGTTCAAAGAAATCAAAATCCAGCGTCCGAAGAAGTTCGTCCGTTGTGCGTTCCGCAGCGGGAAGATTGCTCCATGCGTTGAAAGCAGTCTGAGCCTGACGGAAGATTTCGTCAATTTTCTTTGTTGTGTCAAGTTTTTTGTTTATTTGCGCAACATCGCCCTCATAAGCGAGTGCAAGCTGATTTTTAAGGTCAATAAATCTGTTGTTGACAGGTGTTGCCGAAAGCATAAGCACCTTCGTTTTCACACCGGCACGAATAACCCGATTGAGCAGTTTCAGATAACGGTTTTCCTTTGCATCCTCGCCGGACACCTCGCCGCCGTTGCGGAAGTTGTGGCTCTCATCAATAACAACAAGGTCATAGTTGCCCCAATTCAGGCGGTCAAGATCAATTCCGTTCGACTGTCCGTGTTCGCGGGAAAGGTCCGTATGGTAGAGGACGTCGTATCTCAACCGATCCGCTGCAATGGGATTGTTGATATAGTTACCCTTGTATGTGTTCCAGTTTTCAGAGAGCTTTTTGGGGCAGAGGACAAGCACGGATTTGTTGCGGTTCTCATAGTACTTGATCACCGCAAGCGCAGTAAACGTCTTGCCGAGACCGACGCTGTCTGCCAGAATGCAGCCATTGAATTTTTCGAGTTTGCTGATGATGGCAAGAACCGCGTCACGCTGGAAGTTATAAAGCATTCCCCAGATTTTGCTTTCCTTAAAGCCCGTTGCTTCGTTAGGCAGCTCGTCCTCCGAAACGTCATCAAGGAACTCTTTGAAAATGTTATAGAGTGCAACAAAATAGATATACTCCGGTGAATTCTCACGATACGCCGCAGAGATATTTTCGATCACAATATCCGTGACCTCTTGCAGCTTTTTCTTGTCGTTCCATAGCTGTTCAAAGAGCCTGAGAAAGTAGTTGGCATTTTCAAAGCTCTCTGTCTTCTGCACCGGATAGTAGGCGTTGTTGCCGCGCTCACAGCCAAGATCAACGGTAGTAAAGCCATTGATGGGCATATAGGTACTCTCATCGACCGTCATAAAGCCCATCATCTGCTCCTGTGTGACGTTCGACTTGAAAACCACCTTGCGCCGGATCCAGTCTGCACACTCTTTCGCAATCGCTTTTTGCGTCAGCTCATTGCGGAGCTTTACTTCAAACTCGGTGCCGTATAGACTACTCTCTCTTGAGATTCGTGGGATGTAAAACTCCCGCTGCGCCTTTGACGCTTTCTCGGTTACAAATGTCGGGGAAGTGAAAATGAAACGCAGTTCGTCAATGCCTTCAAGCTGTTTTTTAAGTTCCTGATACGCATAGATTGAGAAGCAAGCGGCGGCAACGGACATCCTACTGCCTTTGTGAATACCCGCTTTCAGATCGTCCTTGACGGTCTTGTTAATGTTGTCTATAATCTGCATTCCATCACCTCATTGAGACACGCAGCGGTCTCTTATTTTTATATAATAGCATAAAGGCTGTACGAAAAACCGGACTCAGTCCTTGCCCGTTCGCACGGCCTCACAAATATCCCCAATGTCACAGTTCAGATAGTCACAAATTCGCAGCAGAATAGAGAGGGACACTTCTTCCCCCTTATTCAGTTTTGTCCATGTTCCGGATGAAAGGTTTAGCTCTTTTCGAAACGAGGACCTCTTGATGTCGCGGTCAATTAGTAACACCCAAAGTTTTTTATAGCTTATTCCCATAGTCTATACCCCTTTACTCGTTCGCTAATTACGACCTCCAACATATTATACACGAAATCCTTTCTGTTTGCAATCAGCCCATTTGCAAATCAGAAGAAATGCTGCAAGTTCTTGATGTTTTTGTTTTTCAAAAAGCAAGGCGGCTATCAATGATAACCGCCTTGATTTATTCCCTTATTCCCGCTGTGAACTGTGCTGCTGGTCGCGGTCATGCTCTGCACTCGGCTTGAGAAAGTCATCCACGTTTGCCTTCATGGTGTCGATCATCCGCACCTCCTTTTTGAGCTTTGCTCTCTCATCATAGAGCCGTTGCTGCTCGTCGAGAAGACGCTGCTGTTCGGATTGAAGGGACTTCAAGCTCGGCAGTTTCTCGTCACCATGCATGGCAAGCAGCGTACTCTTTGCCGCCTCAAAGATCACAAGCTCGGCCGCATGATAATCGGTCTTGTTCTATTAGCCATAGGCGTTCTGTCCTTTCGTAAAGGAAGAGGATGGCACCAACTTTGTTGGTGCTGGAGGCATTCCCAACAAGCATTTTTCAGATTAAGGGGAGGGTTTCCTTAATCGAAAATCGCAAGTGTGGCTACACTTGCTGTGCTTGCTATTCTCTCAAATCGTATTCCCTCGCAGAGATTCCTCGTAAAATACCCCTTCATATAACAACGGACAGTTTATTGGGATTTGTCCGGGATCAAACAGAATTTTTCTTGTTCTCGTTTTGATTTGATACGTCTGCAACTATCGTTTCCACATAAAAAAGACTGCTTGGCATTGCGCCTTGCAGTCTATTTATCTCTGTATTCACTTCATTTGGTCGCATGGCAAGCGACATTATTCCAGCGATGAGAACAACTCTCCGTCAATGCTTAGAACGTCATCCATCGGAATCTTTGCGCCGTCCTGCATGGTGATTCGCCGCTCAAAATCATCGACCTTTTTGACCGCGCCGGTTGCTGTTAGGTATTTTCCGCCAGCCTTCCGCTCATCAGGCTGGAAGTAGGTAATGGTGACTTCCGGCGCGTCATCAAAGGCATCCATGAGAAGTTGATACTTCATGTCCAATGCAGTCAACGCTTCCTCATCAAGCTCGATCCTTTCGTCAGTCAGACGTCCGGTTTCCTTGATTGCAGAATCATAGCCTGTGAGGGCAGCGAAGGGCGCGAACTGCGCTGCTCGATCTGACATCGGCATCTGTGGTCGCGTCTTGGAGACGTGGTGAGGGAGGTCGATGATGTCTTTATATTGTTCAGCGCAACTCAACGCCTGTTCCTCCCATTCCAAGCCTTTTTATATCCTTCAAGAATCTCGTCCAATGTAAAATCATCGAACGAAGGTCTGCAAACATATCTTTCCGGCATCAACGAACAGGCGCAGGAACGCTTTGAACGGCTCATAGATGGCATGAAACAGACACAGGGTATCACGGAACAATTAAAGGCGGAAAACGCCTTAGAATGGGTCGGGAGAATGAATAATATACGGGCTTGTGCGATGGAGATTGTGAATAAAGAAATCATCTTCGCATAGCAGACTGGCGGTAACGCAAAGCGAGGGGTAAAGGAGTAAATGCCTTACCCCTCGTATTTTATGACGAGAATATGGCTTAACACAAGGCATTTGTGGGTTAAAAGCGTTACAGTAGAGAGATTATGCTGAAAACATAGGGTTTGGCAATCCAAAAGCAAACTTTTTATGAATGTTGTCTGTTGCCTCTTGACTTATATCGGCAATCTATGTATAATTGATATGTAGACTGTCGATACAAGGAGGGACATATATGGCAATTGATAAATCTCTGATTTCAGGGAATACAGATATGCTGATTTTGAAGCTGCTTGAAAAACAAGATATGTATGGGTATCAGATGATAGAAGAACTTGCGAAGCAATCCGACCATACTTTTGAATTGAAAGCGGGAACATTATATCCTCTGCTCCATCTCTTAGAACAAAAGCAGTATCTTGTGTCTTATGACGGAGAAACTGTTGCGGGGAAAACGAGAAAATATTACAGAATTACAGATGAAGGGAAAAGCTTTCTTGTGGTGCGGCTGTCTGAGTGGGAAAGCTACTCTGCCGCAGTCAATAAGGTTTTGTCGGGAGGTGTTTTGCTTGCAGGAATATAATTCTCCCGAAGAATATATCAAGGATGTTCAAAGATACATTCGTTGGAGCAGGGCAAAGGTTGTGGCAACAAGAGAGCTTTCTGACCACGTAAACGACCAATACGATGCTTTGCGGGAAAACGGTCTGAATCAGAAAGAAGCAATGAGAAAAGCCATTGAAGAAATGGGCGATGCAGATGTAGTTGGGACAGAGCTTGATATTGTCCACCGCCCGAAAGTGAATTGGCTGTTGCTGCTCATAGCAGGCGTGTTGCTGCTGAGTGGTATTCTAATCTCTGCTATGCTAACCTCAATATCCCTGACCGTACCAAAGATAATCGGTATTGTGCTTGGAGTTTGTGTTGCTGCTTTTTTGTATTTTATTGATTACACGGTCTTAATTCGCTTTCCAAGAGCGTTATACGGACTGCTCTCACTGGCGGCAATCTTCGGGCTACTCTATGAATTATGGAACGGATTTGCACCGCTTGGATACGGTTTTCTGTTCTACCTGCTGCTATGCTATCCGATTGTTTTGGTCGGAATCCTGTTTTATGAAAAGAACAGTGAAAGCGAGACAAAAATCATACATTACTGGCTATATGCTATTTTTCCGCTGACTTTAGCGTTAATAAATCAAGCGTTTCCGGTTTTTGTGTTGCTGCTGGCTTGCGAGCTATTCATCTTTTGCTGCGGGTTAAAATTAAAATGGCTGAAATGGAATCGTGTTAATATCTTCGGTGTAGCTTGTATGCTGATTTTTCTTATTATCGGAGTGTACCTGTTAAGCCGCTTTTATCATCTTTTTCGTTTGCAGGAAAATACAGGATATTTACAACAGCTCGATTTCTTTTCGGTGTTTCGTGAAGCGGAGTTAATTGGAAAAAGCGGAATGCCTGTTGATGTGAAGGTAATGAGCTACTTCTATGACCACCCAATCACCCTGCTCCTGTACGAATACGGAAAATTCTCACTTGTATTTTTGCTGTTTGTATTCGGGCTATTGTTTGCTATCCTTTACAGGACTTCAAAAAAGCAGGATACAGAGGTTGGCAAACTTCTAACCAATGCCGTGCTGTTGATTTATATTTTACGAATTGTTTTCACTGCCCTATCCGACATTGGGGTTCTTCCGAACTTCTTTATGTGCGTACCCTTCGTTGTAACAGGAGGAATGTTCATTATTTATGATATGGCACTTGTTGGAATTATCCTATCAGTAAACCGCAATGAGAGCATTGCAAAGGATTGGATTAAATTAAAAACCAAGCGTAACGCTGCTAAAAACGGAGGTCAACTATGAAAAAATTCTTATGTGCTATTCTATTCTTGACGATGGTAATCAGTCTTTCCGCCTGCGGCGGTAAAGGCGTTTCGACACTTGTGAAGCATTATGGTCAGGAAAAGGTCGATGAAATGGAAATCGAGTGTACCGATGAAACACAGCTAAAGGTCGCAAATGACCTCATAGCAGAAGCAAAGGATATTATGTCTTACTGCGGGTCAGGAGACGGTACGAATAACGAGGACTGCGGTGCGTTAGAAAGATACTATTTCTTTGATGATAAGGCGGTTCGGGCAGATGTTTCGATAGAACTTGTAACCACCAAACAGGAAAATGGGAAGGGATATATCTGGGTGAAATATTCAGCCGATTATTACGATAAGGATGATACTCTCATTTCTGGTATGGGAGAAGCATATTCACGTTGGGATATTGAACAGTTAGACGGAAAATGGACGGTAACGTTAATTGACGAAATACCGTAAGAATTGGTGGGTGTATGCAGAAACAAGCCGAATGGATATTATGTCCTGTTTGTGGCAACAAAACCCATGACAGAATAAGACATGATACGGTCTTGAAAAACTATCCTCTCTACTGCCCGAAATGCAAGCAGGAAACGCTGATAGAAGCAGAGAACTTGAAAGTAACCGTTATAAAGAAACAGGAAAACTAATCTCTATATGTATGCCGCCGTGTATGGGTAAAACCATAGCGGCGGTTTTTCTTCGCTTACCGGCTGTCTCTGTCAAAGGATTTCTTTCGTGGCTTTTGCTGTCTGCCCTGCTCCTGCAACTGTCTGAGCCTGTTTCGGACGCTCTCCTTTTCGGGCGGTCTTGGCGGTCTGCTCTTTTGTTTCACCTGACGCTCCCATTCGGCAAGGTCACGGTTGTATTGTTCCACAACGGCTTCCGCCGGAGGTTGCAAATGGGATAATCGTCTTACCGGTCAGGTCATAGTCCTCAAGGAACGTATTGATAATCGTCGGCGCAACATACCACCAGATCGGGAAGCCCACAAAGATGGTATCGTAGTCCTTCATGTTGTCCCGCTTCACGGCAATCTCAGGACGGGAGGCAGGATCGTTCATCTCAATCGTGCTGCGGGCTTTCTTGTCCATCCAGTCCAAATCAGCTTCCGTGTAAGGCACCTTCGGCTCAATCTCAAAGATGTCCGCGCCGATTGCCTCTGCCAGCGTCTCGGCAACCTTCGCGGTCACGCCGGACGCAGAAAAATAGGCTACAAGTTTCTTGCTCATGTTTTTTCCTCTTTTCTCAACTCACAAGTCTGTATATGGTCAGGGGCAGATACCAGATGGCAACTGCCAGCTTCCAGATCAGAATTACGCCGCC
>OHFG01000961.1_pt1 | contig 16040 bp, 16 predicted proteins | sample 1567411 | NCBI WGS metagenome assembly OHFG01 (sample SAMEA3879563, study PRJEB24766) | human gut metagenome | biome: human-associated habitat; feature: feces | place: USA | collected 1985/1987
AATTAATATATATTTTTGCACGGAGGTAATGAAATGAAACAAAAACTCCTTACTTTATTTTTAACGTTAACACTTACTGTTACATCTGCCTTTCCGGGCGTAGCTTTAGCCGCAGCAGGTGACGAAATTTCCGCCAGCGCTGCCATTGAAGCCTCCGCTGCGCCGAAAACAATGTCTGCCAGTGAAAAAATGGGCGCACTGGAAGTTACATTATATGGTACGGAACAGGCAGGCGCACTGGTCAGCAGAATGGACAGCCTTGAAGATGACGTTTACGGCACCATTACCACTGACCCTATTTTAAATAGAGTTGATAATTTGTATGATTATATCAACGGTTATGCCGGCAGCGGCGAAGCAAGCTTTTTAACCAAGCTGAATGCCGTTGAATGGCAGTTTACCGAAAGTACGGCAGGCAAAAAGCCGTATTGAAGCACTGGAAACCATGCTGAACGGCGAAGTTGGCGCAGGTTCTCTTGCTGGACGCCTTGAAGCACTGGCAAACCTTGCTTTCCAGGACGGCATTGTTGTTGTTGAAACCGTAACTCTGCCGAAAGATTCCGTAATCAAGCTTGAATTTGCCGAAGACCTCAGCAGCAAAACCGCAAAAGCAGGCGATGTTGTAAAATACAAAGTTGCCGACAATGTTTTTGTTAATGATGTGCTGGTACTGCCGAAAGGCGCTGAAGGCGTTGGCAAGGTAACCAAGGTTGTAGGCCCGCGTATGTTCGGCCAGGATGCCCGCATTGATGTTGACTTTGGCTTTATTTACGCTATTGATAATACCCGCGTTAAAGTATTCCTCGGCGATATTGCCAAACAGGCAGCCGAAACAGTTGCCGGTGCAGCAGGTGCCGCTATCGGCGGCATGGTGCTTGGCCCGGTAGGTATTATCGGCGGTGCCTTTGTAACCGGCAAATCCGTAAATATTCCGGCAGGCTCCACCACATTTGTACAGGTTAAAGCCGATACCGATATTCAGGGTATGGTTTATCAGGGCAGCAATTAATTAAATAACGGTAAAAAATAAACCCCGTTGTCAGTTCTTTGGCAACGGGGTAATTTTTTGTTTAAAATTTTATTCTGCGGTAGCCAGCATTAATTTAATGCGGTTTTCCTGATTTACTTTGGAAGCGCTGGAATCGTAGTCGATAGGCAGGATATTGGCATTTTCGGCAATTTCCTTTATTTTGTTAAGCATGCCGCGCCCGGCTATATGGTTGGGCAGGCAGCCGAAGGGCTGTGCGCAGATGATGTTGTTGTAGCCGTTTTTGGCAAGTTCCAGCATTTCGGCTGTTAAAAGCCAGCCTTCGCCCATGTTGTTGCCGTAGCCAATAACGCCTTTGGCAAGCGCTTTGGAAAGTGCGGAAAGCATGATTTTTTCCAGGCGCTTTAAATAAAACATTGCCATTTTGGAAATGCCGTATTTAAAAAATTTGCCGCCGTACAGTTTGTAGTCCGTTAAGTAAGTGTCGGCGCAGTACATAATAAAGTTCAGCAGGCCCGGCAGCATGTATTCGCAGTTCTGTTTCTGTAAAAACTGCTCCAAATTGTTGTTGCCAAGCCCTGCGTATTTAATGTAAATTTCGCCGACAATGCCAACTTTTATTTTATGCTCCGCTTTTTGCGGCAGGGCGGCAAAGTCCTCCGCCAGAGCGCGCGAAAGCTGTTTCATGGTTCCGGTAGCCTGCGGTTTCAAGCCTGTTCAGCCATTTGCCTGCCAGTTCGTCCACCGCGCCTTTAATGGTTTCGTAGGGGCGGGTTTTGTTGGCAAGGTACATTAAAGTGTCGCCGTAAATAATGGCGGCCATAAACTTTTTTATCATGGCAAGGTTAAGCTCAAAGCCTGGCTGTTCGTTCATGCCGTTTACATTAAGGCTGATGATTGGCACATTGCCGAGCCCTGCTTTTTCCATGCCTTTGCGCAGAAGGTATATATAATTGGAAGCGCGGCAGCCGCCGCCGGTCTGGCTGAGCATAACGGCCGTTTTGCTGAGGTCGTATCTGCCGCTTTCTAGCGCGCTTATAATCTGCCCGATAACGAGCAGCGCCGGGTAACATATATCGCTGTTAACGTATTTCAGCCCTGTTTCAATAACGTTTCGGCCGGTGTTCTGTAAAATTTCGGCTTTGTAGCCGCAGCTTTGCAGCGCGGAACGCAGCAAGGCAAAATGAAACGGCAGCATATTCGGCACAAGTATGGTGTGCGTAGCTTTCATTTCTTTGGTAAAAACCGGTAGCACAGTTTCTGACATAAAAATTGCTCCTTCAAAAATTATTTCAGCATTCAAAGCCCAGTGCCGCAAACAGGCTGCGCAGCCTTATGCGTGCCGCACCAAGGTTTTCAATGTCATCAATTTTTATCTGGGTGTAAATTTTGCCGTTTTCTTCCAGTATGCGGCGGCATTCGTCGGCCGTAATGGCGTCGCAGCCGCAGCCGAAGCTTATAAGCTGAACAAGGTTCATGGCAGGGGTCTGCGCGGCAAATTTAGCAGCGGCATACAGCCTGCTGTGATAGGTCCACTGGTTTAAAACTTCCAGGTCTTTGTTCAAATCTTTGCGGTCAATATTGCCGCTTACAGAGTCTTCGCTTATTAAAGCAGCGCCAAGCCCTGTAATAAGGCGGTCTATGCCGTGGTTGATTTTCGGGTCGGTATGGTACGGGCGCCCTGCAAGGATAATAACCGGCATGTTTTTGCTTAAGGCTTCTTCGGTTATTTTTTTGCCCTGCTCCTTAACGCGGGCTTCAAAATCCCGGTAAGCCTTAAAAGCGGGGGTGAGCGCGTTTTTAATTTCCGCACTGCTTAAGTCCGTATAAACGGGGTTCAGCATTTTGTATAATTCTTTGGCCAGCAGTTTTTTGTTCAAAAGGCCAAGGTAATCGTAAAAGAAGTGAATATTTTTTAATTCTTCAATGTTTGCCGCCAAAACTTCGGGGTAGTAGGCAACAACAGGGCAGTTATAGCAGTTCTGCGCTGTGTCCTCGTCAACATTGTAGGTCATGCAGGGGTAAAAAATGCTTGTAATGCCCTGCGCCAGCAGCCATTTTATATGGCCGTGCATCATTTTGGCGGGGTAACATACCGTGTCGCTCGGAATGGTGTTCTGGCCTTTCTGGAAAATGGTTTTATCATAAATGGGGCTGGTAATTACTTCAAAGCCCAGCTCCGTAAAAAAGGTATGCCAAAACGGCAGCAGTTCGTACATATTAAGGCCGAGCGGCAGGCCGATTTTGCCGCGCCTGCCGGGTACGGGCTTAAATTCTTCCAGTAACTGCAGCTTGTAGCGGTAAAGGTTCAGGCTGTCGTTGGGAGCGCAGTGCGTAACCGGGCGTTCGCAGCGGTTGCCGCTGATATACGGTTTGCCGTCAGCAAAGATATTTACCGTTAAGTGGCAGTGGTTGCTGCATAAACCGCAGGTAACGGATTTAACCGTATGTGAAAAAGTGCGCAGCTGTTCCGCTTTAAGAAGCGCAGAATCCTGCGGATGCAGCTTGCGGCGTTCCTGTGCATATAATGCCGCGCCGTAAGCACCCATTAAGCCTGCTATATCGGGCCGCACAACCTCAAGGTTCAGTTCCTGCTCAAAGGCGCGCAGTACGCAGTTGTTTAAAAAGGTGCCGCCCTGCACAACAATGTGTTTGCCAAGGTCATCAGGCCCGGAAGGGCGAATAACTTTAAACAGTGCATTTTTAACAATGCTTATGGAAAGCCCGGCGCTGATATTGGCAACGGAAGCTCCGTCTTTCTGCGCCTGCTTTACGTTGCTGTTCATAAATACGGTGCAGCGGCTGCCAAGGTCAACCGGTTTATCGGCAAACAGGCCTATTTTGGCAAAGTCTTCCGCGCTGTAACCGAGAATGCCGGCAAAAGTCTGCAAAAAGCTGCCGCATCCGCTGGAACATGCTTCGTTTAAAAAGATGTTGTCGATGCAGCCGTTATGTATTTTTAGGCATTTAATGTCCTGCCCGCCGATGTCAAGAATAAAATCGACATCCGGCAAAAGGCTTTTGGCAGCAATAAAATGCGCCATGGTTTCCACAATGCCGTAATCGGCGTGGAAGGCGTGTTTTATAAGTTCTTCGCCGTAGCCCGTAACGGCAGCGGCAAGTATTTTGCAGTTGGGGTATTTTTCGTAAAATCCGGTCAGGTAATCGCGCACGGCGACAACCGGGTTGCCTTTGTTGCTCTGGTAAAAAGAATCAAGCAGTTTGCCGTCCGGCGCAACTACGGCAATTTTTATGGTTGTGCTGCCGCTGTCAATGCCAAGATAGGCTTCACTGGCGGCTGCAATATCGCCTCGCTGAACATTGTCGCGGTTGTGGCGCGCAACAAAGGCGTCATATTCTTCAATATTTTTAAACAGCGGCGGCAAATGCTCAAACTGGCGGTTGGCATCCGCAGCGTGCATTTTTTCCGTCAGCGTGGTAAGGTCTACGGTGTGTTCGGCACAAAAAGCGCAGCCCATTGCCACATAATATAAACTGTTTTCGGGGCAGGTGCCCTGTAAATTTAAAATTTTGTCAAAGCTGGCGCGCAGGCAGCCAAAAAAGGTCAGCGGGCCGCCAAGGTAAAGCACGTTGCCTTTAATGGGACGTCCTTTGGCAAGGCCTGTTACCGCCTGGCTGGCAACGGCGTCAAAAATGCTTGCAGCAAGGTCGTTTTTTTCTGCGCCCTGGTTTAAAAGGGGCTGAATGTCGCTTTTGGCAAATACGCCGCAGCGGCTGGCAATGGTGTAGCGTGTTTTGGCAGTGGCGGCCAGTTTGTCAAGTTCTTCGGCCGGTACGTTCAGCAAAGAAGCCATCTGGTCGATAAAAGCCCCTGTGCCGCCTGCACAGCTGTCGTTCATGCGGGCGTCAAAATGCCGCCCTAAAAATAATATTTTAGCATCTTCGCCGCCCAGTTCAATAACAACGTCCGTATCCGGGTTAAGGCGTTCCGTACATATTTTTTCTGCAAAAACTTCCTGCACAAACTGCACGCCGCAGCTTTCGGCAACGCCAATGCCTGCGCTGCCGCTGATGGCAAGACGTGCTGTTTTGAGCCACGGCATCTGCGCGGCAAGTTCATCGAGTATGGTTTTTATGGTTTCCGTAATGCGGCTGGCATGACGGGCATATTTACTGAAAAGCAGTTTTCCGGCATCATCCAGCACGGCTATTTTTACAGTGGTGATGCCGATATCCAAACCTATCTGCATATAAAATCCTCCATTTAGGAATGACTTTTGCTAATTAATAAAAAATATTGTTTTTAAAATTGCGTCTGCTTTCTATGATAACACAAGTTTAAAATATTTTCCAGTATTTTATTTTTCAAAAGCATATTGTTAAACTGAAATGCGTAATGGTTAGCTTTTGCTTACATCATACTATATATTACACCAATTATTTTATTTGTAAATATTTTTACTGCAAAAGTTCAGCAGGCGTTTGTAAAAATTTATACTTAAAAAGCATATAAAACAGCCAAATTAAGTATTTGTTTTTAACAATGGCGTTTTTTATAATAAATTTGTTAAAGCGGCTTTAATTATAAAAATTTAAAGGAGAAACTGCATTGTTAAAATCAAACGGTAATTTAATGATATTTATTTTAACCATTGGCGTATTCAGCATTATCAATACCGAAATGGGCGTTATAGGCATTTTGCCGCTTCTGGCGGAGCGGTTTGGCGTAAGCATACCGCAGGCAGGGCTTTTAATAAGCCTTTTTGCGCTGGCGGTAGCGTTTTCCGGGCCGGTTATGCCGCTGCTGTTTTCCGGCATGGAACGCAAAAAAGTGATGCTGTTGGTGCTGGGGCTGTTTGCACTTGGCAATATAGCGGTCATGTGTACGGATAATTTTGCCGTGGCGCTTGCTGCCCGCGTGCTGCCTGCTTTTTTACATCCGGTGTACTGTTCGCTGGCCTTTTCCGTTGCCGGTGCTTCCGTGCCGGAAAAAGACCGGTTAAAAGCCGTTGCCAAAGTTATTGTAGGCGTTTCGGCAGGCATGGTGCTGGGCGTGCCCATAAGCAGCTTTGTGGCGGCCAATTTTTCGCTTGACGCGGCAATGGCGGTATTTGCGGCAGGCAATCTTCTGGCGTTTGCGGCAACACTTGTTTTTGTGCCGCGTTTGCCGGTACAGGGGCGCGCTTCCTGCAAGGAACAGCTGGTGCTGTTAAAACGCCCGGTGCTCTGGCTTTCTATTGCGGGCATTATTTTTATGAACGGCGCTGTTTTTGGCGTATTCGGCTTTTATTCCGGCTATCTTGAACAAATTACGCACCTTTCGTGGAATAATATCAGCGCGGTGCTGTTTATATATGGCTGCGCCAATATTTTGGGCAATATTATCGGCGGCAGGCTGCTTACCAAAGCGCCGCTGCGCACGGCGGTGCTGTTTGCCCCGGCACTGGCGGCCGTATATATGGCGGTGTATTTTACTGGTGCTTACGCACCGGCGGTGGCAGCATTAACGCTTGTATGGGGCATTATTGGCGGCGTTAATGTAAATATAAACCAATACTGGATTGCCTCTGCTGCGCCGGAAGCACCTGATTTTGCCAACGGCCTGTTTTTAACGGCAGCCAACCTCGGCACAACTTTCGGCACCATGCTGTGCGGAGAAATAATAGCCTCTTGGGGAATGGGCAGCATGTTGTTTGGCGGTATAATTTTTCTTGCGCTGTGTTTTGCGTTTGTGTGCGCAAGAATTTATACAGGCAGGCCTGCCGGAAACCTACAGCGCGCATAAAAATTTTTGCAGAAAAATTATTGAAAATGCTTGACAAAGCAATGATTAATTTGTATAATTATTTTGTTGCTGGAACGGGCTTGACGTTTTAGTAACTGATGTGATCCACTAGCTCAGTCGGTAGAGCACCTGACTTTTAATCAGGGTGTCCCGCGTTCGAGTCGCGGGTGGATCACCATTTTTATTTTATAGCCAAAGCACTGTAATCAGTATTGCAGTGCTTTTTTTATTTGCTGCCGCAGGCATAATAATAACCCCCTTCGCTTTAACAGCGGAGGGGGTTGTACTTGTGTAAGCGGATTCTTTATTCGTACTTGTTTACTGCGGTTTATTTTAATTTGCTGTATTCTTCGTCGGTAACGGGCTCCAGCCATTCGTTGCTGCTGCCTTCAGCCGGTACTTCAATGGCAATGTGCGCAAACCAGCTGTCCGGTGCGGCGCCGTGCCAGTGTTTAACTTCGGGCGCAATGTTTACAACGTCACCGGGTTTAAGTTCCTGCGCGGGTTTGCCCCATTCCTGGTAGTAGCCGCGCCCTGCGGTTACCAGCAAAATCTGCCCGCCTTTGTGGTGAATATGCCAGTTGTTGCGGCAGCCGGGTTCAAAGGTTACGTTGGCTGTGCCCACACGTTCTTTGGTCAGCGGGTTTAAATAGCTCTGGCCGATAAAATACTGCTGGTAAGCCACGTTCTTTTCGCCAAGCCCAAAAATGTTTTCTTTTGCAAATTCTTCAGGTATTGTTTGTTCCTGTGCCATAACTGCATTACCTCCCATAATCATAAATGCGCATAATGCTAATAAAAGTTTTTTAGTTTTCATATGCTTTACTCCTCTTTCGTAAATTTCCGCCTTAGGGCGGATTTTTTTATTTGCGGAACGGGGAAACTTTTTTATTCTGCCGGTACAACGGCGTTAATGGCACTGATGGCGTTGAGCGTGCGCGGATAGCCGATGTAGGGCAGCGCTACGGTAACGGCGTCAATTAAATCCTGACGGGTGTTGCCTACGCCAAGGTTGCCGTTAACATGTGCTTTGACCTGCGGGTCGCAGCAGCCGAGCGTGATAATTGCGGTAAAGGTAATCAGCTCGCGCTGTTTTAAATCAAGCACTTTGCGGGTGTAGTAATCGCCAAAGCAGTTGCCGCTGAGCCAGTTGTTAATGTGCGCCTGGTCGCCTTTGCCGGAATTTGCAAAACCGCGCATACGGTCGCCGAAAATGTCAACCTGCGTTTGTTCGCCTTTGGCAATGCGGTCGGCGTCGGTAGTTGTGCCCTGGTTTTCCAGCGGCAGTTTTACTCCTGCTTCTTCAAAAGCAATCTGCATTTCAATCAGCGCGGCCTTGCTGCGTGCAAAACCAACATAAGGCGTGCACTGGTAAAGGGTTTCGCGTATTTCTTCGGGCGTTGCCCCGGCATTTAACGCACCTTTAACGTGAATGCCGATATCTTCCGGAGTGTTGTTGGAAGTTAAAACTACCAGTGTCAGCAGCTCTTTTTGCGCCAAAGGCATTTTTACCTGATTGTTTACATCGCTGTAAATAAATTTCTGCATAATCTCGCCAAGTTCCGGCGCGCCTTTAATGCTGCACGGATTTTCCGTACCGTAAAGGGCTTTAACGGTGGCGGAGCTTTCTTCCATTCTGTCCTGTGCCATAGCGGCATTACCTCCTATAAGCATGCAAGCGCAAAGCGCAAGCAAAATTCTGGCTGTTTTTTTCATAATAATCCCTGCCTTTTTAGCCTGCCCTGGGCAGGATTTGTTTTTACGCCTTTATTATAAAAGTTGAAGACGGCTCTAAGTCAAGGGCTGTTGAAAAATGTTCATAAAAATTTCTTATAAATAGCATTAAAAATACAATTTGTTTTGAGTTTAGTCTGTTGTATATGATAGTAAATAATTAAAAAACATGCTTTTATGCGGCAAGGCATGGCTTTGTAGCAAAAATAAGAAAAGTTTATGAAAAATTTGCGTAACGGCTTGACTGAAAGTAAAATTAAAACTTTACAATAAAAATACAGTTCCTGAGAGAGGAGGGGCGGCTTATGCTGCTGAGGCAGATTAAATATTTCGTAACCGTAGTGGACACCGGCAGCTTTACAGAAGCAGCCGAAGAATGTTTTATATCGCAGTCGGCAATATCCCAGCAGATATTGTCGCTGGAAAAAGAACTGGGGGTACAGCTTTTGGTGCGCAGCACGCGCCGCTTTACTCTGACTGAACCCGGAAAATACCTGTACAGCCACGGCAAAAAACTGCTTGGCGAAACTGAAAAACTAAAAAACGGCACTATTGCCGCTGCTGCCGGGCAGGAAGGCAGCCTGAAAGTGTGTTATCTTAACAGCTTTGCCGATGACCGTTTGTATAAGGCGGTAAGCATGTTTAAACAGCAAAACGCAGGCGTGCGCCTGAATGTAAGCGGCGGCACGCATGACGAAATTGCCGCGCTTCTGCGCGATGGCAAAACGGATATAGCTTTTAACCTGCAAAGGCATGTGGTATCGGAAGAATACGAAATGCTGCCGGTAGTATCGCTGCCGTGCTTTATTGAAGTATCCTCCGTTTACGGCGGCTTTGAAGGCGGACGCGCCGAGTTGAAAGATTTGGAGCAAATTCCCTGCATTCTGGTAGCAGATGAAAAACAGCGTGAAACGGAAAAGGATTTTTATACGCAGGTGCTGGGCTTTGAAGGCAGTTTTGTTTTTGCGCGCAGCGTAGAAGAAGCGCGCATTATGGCAGCGGCAGGCAACGGCTTTTTGTTTGGCGGCAGCGCCGCGCCCGATACCAAGCCCAGCGAGGGCATCCGCATTTTGGCGCTGTACCAGGGCGGCAAGCAGGCGCAGATAAAATACTACCTCTTTTGGAAAAAAGCCAACGCCAATAATTACATTAGGGATTTTGCTAACGTAATTTTAGAAGCCTTCCGCCCGCAGAAAAACGCCGGCAATTAATAAGCACTGCTAATAACTGGCATTAATTATTGAAATTGCAGATTAAACTGGCCGTTTATATAATAAAGCTGTGAAGAAAGACTGGCCGGTCAGGCCGGTTGTTACTTTGCCCGGGAAAAGAAGGTTGGGAACATGAGATTTTTCTCCATCCCTTTTGGCAGTTTTAGCCGGAGTTTTTCACTGTTCCGTATTGCAAGTACGCCTTCTTTTTTAAGGCTTTGCCAATTCCTCAGGGGCAAAGCCTTGGCTTAGTTATATTGCGCAAAAAGCACAGGTTAAAGGCAGGCGGCAAAACAGGTAGAGGAAACCAGGAGACTCGCACCGTAAGTTTTGGCAAAAGCCGGTAATTTGTACCTCCGCGCTTTATAAAATATAAAGTGTTTTTCTAAAAGGAGGAAAACAAAATGAAAAAATCCTTAGTATTAGCAATGGCTATGGCTCTCGGCGTAACTGCATCCGCATATGCAGCTAACCCGTTCAGCGATGTACCGGCCGGCCACTGGGCTTATGATGCTGTTAACAAACTGGCAGCAGAAGGCGTTGTAGACGGTTATCCCGACGGCACCTACGGCGGAGATAAACTGATGACCCGCTATGAAATGGCACAGATTGTTGCTAAAGCAATGGCAAAAGGCGCTAATGTTGATAAATTAGCTGCTGAATTTGCTGACGAACTCGACAGCCTCGGCGTTCGCGTTGCTAACCTTGAAAAGAAAGCTGACAACGTAAAAATCACCGGTCAGATTCGCGCATCTTATCGTGACACCGATAACAGCAGCCACGAAGGCCGTCTGCGTACCCGTCTGTTCGTAAATGGTGCAGTTAACGAAGACTGGACTTACACCGGACGTTTTGAAAATAGCCACTACTATGCAGGCCGTGATGGCACCGATGACGTAACTTTAAACTGGGCATTTGTGTCCGGCCGTGTTGGCGGCGTTAAAGTTGACGCAGGCCGTCAGGACTTTGTTAAAGGTGATGTAATGGATACCCGTGCTGACGGTATCAAACTCAGCTATGGCGATAGCGTAAAAGTATTTGGCTGGGCAATGAAAGCTATTGACAATGATGATGCAAGCGGTGCAGCATGGAATGAACAAGAATTCGGTCCAGATTGGGAAGAAGATGGAAATACTTTAGTTGACGACGGCGACCGCATTTATGTAGCAGGTGTTGAAGCAGGTATTGGTGTTGTTGACGCAGCAGTACGTTACTACAATGCTGATAACTGGCGTGAAAATGAAATTTGGGAAGCAGCAGTATCCGGTGAAGTTGCTAAAGATTTGACATTGAAAGGCAGCTACTTCTACGGCGACAGTGATAATGGCACTATTAATGGTGATGACAGCGGCTGGCTGGTAGGCTTGTCTTATCGCGGTGCTAAAGCATCTCAACCCGGCAGCTGGGGCGTATACGCTAACTACAGCGACCGTCCGCTCGCAACCTTCTTAGAACCTACTGTATTCAGCGGCGGATATGCAGTATATCCGGGCGATTCTCTGTATGATGGCGACGGATATGAAGGCTATGAAGTTGGTGCTAACGTAACTCTTGCCAAGAATATTGTAGCAGGCGTTAAATACTATGATCTTGAAAGCCGTGAAGGCAATACTGATGAACAGTCTTTGTGGTCTGAAGTAGTCTTCACTTTCTAATTTAAAACTTCAGTTCTTCTGACACATAACCCTTTGAGGACGGCTTTTCGCCGTCCTCTTTTTTATTAATATAAAGTGCGGCATAACTGCCTAAAATATTGGCGTACTCATTTTTTTGCTGCTTTGGGCAGGCGGCAAAGGCAGCGTTATAAATTTGAAAATATTAAAAACTTATTGCCTTAAAGCTTGACTTGGAAACGGCTCCAGCAGGTATAATTTAGGCAAATCAAATTTATTGCATACCGTTATGGCTTAAAAGGGGGGCATTGATATGGACAGGCTTTCACGCAAAGATTTTTTAAAACTGGCAGGCTTTACGGTTTTGGGGCTGGCAGGCTGCAAGTTTGGTGACGCGGCCACGCAGACAGCAGCAGGTGCCGGGCAGCCGGTTAATGCTGCGGCAGGCAGTGCAGCGGACGGCATAAGCCGCGCCAAAGTGTATTTTACGGATAAAATAAATGAAGACAGCATGGTAAAGCTGTATAAACTAATCAACAGCGATATTTATGGCAAAGTAGCGCTTAAAATACACACCGGCGAGCAGGGCGGCAAAAACTTCCTGCCGCGCAGTTTTGTTAAAGCCGTGCAGGAACAGATTCCCGGCAGCGTGATTGTTGAAACCAACACTGCCTATGGCGGCGGGCGCAGCACTACGGCGCGCCACCGTGAAACCATTATTGCCCGGTGGATATTATGGACGAGCACGGCGCAGTAATGCTGCCGGTGCGCGGGGGTAAGCACTTTACGGAAATGTCCGTAGGCAAAAGCCTTGTGGATTACGACAGCATGGTAGTGCTGACGCATTTTAAAGGGCACAGCATGGGTGGCTACGGCGGTTCGCTTAAAAACATTGCCATTGGCTGCGCCGACGGGGAGGTTGGCAAAATAATGCAGCACGGCAGGGGCTTTAGCATGCGCAACGCCGCTTTTATGGAAAACATGGTTGAAGCGGGCAAAGCCGTAACGGACTTTTTCGGCAAGCACATTGTTTACATTAACGTTATGCGCCGTATGTCCGTAGACTGCGACTGTGCCGGTGCGCGTGCGGCGGAACCCACTATCGGCGATATCGGAATTCTCGCTTCAACGGATATTCTGGCGATTGACCAGGCCAGCGTTGACCTTGTTTACAACAAGCCGGGCGGCGATAACAAAGACCTGATTGAACGCATTGAAAGCCGTGAAGGACTGCGCCAGTTAAGCTATATGCGCGAGCTGAAAATGGGCAACCCCAATTATGAACTGATAAATGTGTGAAACTTTTTAAAACAGCCCTTTTTGTATAGAATGGCACAGTTTTTGCCGTTGACTGCAAGTGCACTTTAACACCTATAATGAAACTGTAAGGTATGCTGATACTTTTATTATATGGTTTGTTAAAGGGGGTCGTATCAATGGATAAACTGACAAGAAGGGATTTTTTAAAACTTGCCGGGACGGCGGCAATCAGCGCGGCGGCGTTCAACCTGCCGGATTTTGGCAGGGCATACGCACAGGCGCCGGTTATTGGCAGCAGGCAGCTTAAAGCACCGCTGGCGGCTGGCAGCAGTGCCAAGGTGTATTTTACAAAACACATTGATGCCGAACGTTTTGTAAAGCTGTACGAACTGGTTAACAGCGAAATTTACGGCAAGGTTGCCATTAAAATGCATACCGGCGAAATCGGCGGCAAAAACTTTCTGCCGCGTGAATTTGTTAAAGCCGTACAGCAGCGCATACCCGTCAGCAACATTGTAGAAACCAATACTTTATATAAACGCGGCCGCCACACAACGGAACTGCACCGCAAAACCATTGCCTACAACGGCTGGGATTTCTGCCCCGTCGATATTATGGACGAGTTTGGCAACGTTGCCCTGCCTGTACGCGGCGGCAAGCATTTTAAAGAAATGTATGTCGGCAAAAGCATGCCCACTTACGACAGCATGATTGTGCTGACGCATTTTAAAGGGCACGCTTCGGGCGGCTTTGGCGGCTCGCTTAAAAACATCGCCATTGGCTGCGCCGATGCCAAAGTAGGCAAGGCCATGCAGCACGGCGGAGCCGATTTTTCTATCCGCGGTGCGCATTTTATGGAACACATGGTTGAAGCCGGCAAAGCCGTAACGGACTTTTTCGGCAAACGCATTGCTTATGTTAACGTTATGCGCCGTATGTCTGTGCGCTGTGACTGCGCCGGGCCTGATGCGGAAGAACCGACCATCGGCGATATCGGCATGGTGGCTTCCACCGATTTGCTGGCCATTGACCAGGCGTGCGTGGACATGGTTTATAACAAACCGGGCGGCGACAACAAAGACCTGATTGAGCGCATTGAAAGCCGCGAAGGCCTGCGCCAGTTAAGTTACATGAAAGAACTGAAAATGGGCAACCCCAATTACGAACTTATCAGCATTGATTAAGGCGCTTTGTATAGTATAAGTAAAACGAAGGTTAGCCCGAGATTAAATTTTAAATAAGGCTTGACTTAGAGTTAGCTGCAAGTGTTACTATATATGTAACAAAGCATAAAACTTATAATAAAGCGGCTGCAAGGAGGAATTATTATGTTTGGTTTAGGCTTACCCGAACTTTTGCTTATTTTGGTTATAGGGCTTATCTTTTTTGGTCCCGGCAAATTGCCGGAAATCGGTTCTGCCCTTGGCAAAAGCATGAAGGAATTTAAGCAGGCTGTAAACAGCACGGAAACAGAAATTAAAAAAGCAGGTGAAATTGCCGAAACCGCGGAAACCAAAGACGCTGCGTCTGCCGGTGCGGAAACTGTACAGGCGGAAGCCAAAAAGTGACGGCGCAAGCTATGGATAATGGCCGTCCGTTAGATAACAATGATGAGGCAATGACCTTAACGGAACATCTGGGCGAACTGCGGCGCAGAATTCTGCACAGCCTGGCGGCGCTTGCCGCCGGTACGCTGGTAAGCAGCTTTTATATTGATGAAATTGTGGCAGTGCTGACGGCGCCTGCCACCAATTTGTATTATATGCGCCCGGCGGAAGCGTTTTTTATCTACATAAAAATAGCGCTTGCCTGCGGCGTGCTGCTTGCGGCTCCGGTTTTGTTTTATGAACTGTGGGCGTTTCTGGTGCCTGCCTTAACCGGCAGGGAACGCTCGGCGCTGATACTGTTTGTGCCTTCGTCGGTGCTTTTGTTCTGGGCGGGCATTGCTTTTGCATACTTTTTTGTATTTCCGCAGGGGCTGCACTTTTTTACAACCTTTGCAGGCGGCAATATTGCGCCGATGCTTTCGATAGAAAGCTATCTGGACTTTTTCCTGATGCTGGTTGTGCCTTTCGGCTTTATTTTTAACCTGCCCATGGTGCTTATTGTGCTGGCGCAGATGGGTGTGGTAACTTCTGCTTTGCTGAAGCGCGGGCGGCGCTATATGGTGGTTGCTTCGTTTATTTTAGCGGCAATTATTACGCCGACGCCTGATGTGGTAACGCAGACACTTCTGGCAGTGCCGATGATTTTATTATATGAAGGCAGCAGGGTATTTATTAAACTTGTGCTGCGCAAATAATATAAAATAAAAAATCTTCTTCCTTTTCTGGAAGAAGATTTTTTTTATGCCCTTTTTCAGTTTTGCGGCAGGTTGTCCCTTAAATGGGCTATAAATTTTTCAACAGCCGGTGTGTGCGGCTGATGGCGCTTCCAGGCTATAACGCTGCTTGTGCGCATTTCCGGCTGCAGCGGGCGCCAGGCAATGTGTTTTTCATCCCAAAAGGTAATGCTGCTGCCGATAATAAGCGCATAGCCAAGCCCTTCTTTAACCATAATGGCCTTGTTGGCAGGCAGATTGCCGCTGCCGGTAATAATAATATCCTTAAAGCTGCTGCCGAACCAGCTGGCAATTTCATTGCGCACGGTGCCGCGGCTTACCATAAAAACGTTCTTGCCTGACAAATCCTGCGGGCTGATTGCGCTTTTGGCCGTCAGCGGGTCATCCGGCGGCATAAGCACTACCCAGCGCTCGCAGTCTTTAAGGCGTATAAATTCGTATTTTTCAATGCTTACGGGTTCAAGCATTACGCCGATATCGGTCAGCCCGTCTTCAATACGCTCTTTAATCTGGTCGGCATTGCCGGTGTAAATTTCAAAGGTAACATTGGGGTAAATTTCGCGGAAGGATTTAATAAGCGGCGGCAAATACTGCACGGCATAAAGTTCGCCTGCGCCGATGGAAATTTCTCCTTCTACCATTTCGTCGCAGGTGCTGATTTCCTTTTCGGTTTTTTGCACCAGCCCCACTATTTCTTCCGCGCGGCGGCGCAAAATAAGCCCGGCCTGCGTAAGCGTTATTTTGCGCGACAGGCGGTTAAAAAGCTGCGCGCCTACTTCTTCTTCCAGCTGCATAAGCTGGCGGCTGAGCGTGGGCTGGGTTATGTGCAGCAGTTCTGCCGCCCGGGTAAAGTTTTCTTCGCGGGCTACTGTTAAAAAATACTTTAATGTCCGTAGTTCCATGGCGTAACATCCCCTTACATATTTACAGGCTGTATCTGTATTTTTATTTTATAATACATTAACGCGTGCGCGCAATAGCTTTGCCATGCCCGCTTTGCATATCGTGTTATAAAAGGTAAGTATTGGATTTATGCTGCTGCCGGTAATAAAATGGAATCAGAAAGCCGGGTGCCGCTGTAAGCGCGCGTAAAATGCTCATGTACGGTAAGGAAGCAAGCAACCGAAAACAAGAGATAGACCGCCAG
>OHFG01000963.1_pt1 | contig 15986 bp, 19 predicted proteins | sample 1567411 | NCBI WGS metagenome assembly OHFG01 (sample SAMEA3879563, study PRJEB24766) | human gut metagenome | biome: human-associated habitat; feature: feces | place: USA | collected 1985/1987
ATTATATTAATATTTATTATTTTTTATATTATATATGGATTGTTTTAAGTAAATTGAAGTAAAAATAGAAAGATAAAATCATTTTTAAAATATTTTACAAACATCAAAAAATATTTCTACAAAGCCAAAATTTATATTGTTTTCAGGATATAATTAGTAACAAGTTAATATTATTAGTAAGGATGATTAAATTGACTGTGAAAGCTCCAAAGATTTTAGATAACAAATTTAATTTTGTTTATCAAGAGTTTAGGGATAATATCAAAAAAGAATCTAAACTTTCTGTTGTTTCTGCATTATTTTCAATGTATGCTTATGATAAACTTAAAAAACATTTAAATAAAATAGACAGTATGCGTTTTATATATACCAAACCTAGTTTTTTAAAAGATAATCAAAAGGAATCTCGCCAATATTATATTGATAATAATAGTATTTTTGGTAATGATTACGAGATTAAACTTAAAAATGAATTAACTCAGGGTTCTATTTCTAGAGAATGTGCTGATTGGATTCGTGAAAAAGTTGAAATTAAATCGTTTAAAAAGCCTAATGAAGCACAACCTCGTATGATTTGTGTTGATAATAATGATGATTCCAGTATTGCTATTAATGGTACAGTTGACTTTACTACTGCAGGTTTAGGATTAAATAAATCTGATAGACAAGATATGAATCAATGTGTTTACGGAAAAGACTTTGTACAATCTTCTTTAATGCAATTCAACTTCTTATGGGATAATGAAGATTATTTGGAAGATGTTAAAGAAGAAGTTTTAAATCAGATGCAAACAATGCATAAAGAAAATCCAGCAGAGTTTATTTACTTTTTATCACTATATAATATTTTTTCAGACAGCTTAGAGGAACTTGAAGGTGGAGCAATCCGTGAAGGCAATCAGATTAAAGAAACTAAAATTTGGAACAAATTATATAAATTCCAAAAAGATGCAGTAATAGGAGCTATTGAAAAAATAGAAAATCACAATGGTTGTATATTAGCTGATAGTGTTGGATTAGGTAAAACATTCACAGCATTAGCTGTTATAAAATATTATGAGCTAAGAAACGATAGAGTTTTAGTTTTAGTTCCTAAAAAGCTACGTGACAACTGGACAATTTATACGAAGAATGATAAACGAAATATTTTTGTAGATGATAGATTTAACTATGATGTTTTAAATCACACGGATTTAAGCCGTGAAAGAGGTAAATCTGGAGATATTGATCTTAAGACAATTAATTGGGGTAATTATGACTTGGTTGTTATTGATGAATCCCATAACTTTAGAAACAACCCTGCCGTTAAAGATCGCCAAACAAGGTATCAAAAATTAATGAATGATATTATTAAAGGAGGGCATAAGACAAGATTGTTAATGTTATCAGCTACGCCTGTTAATAATAAAATGAATGATATTAAAAACCAGATCGCATTTATTACAGAAGATAATGATAGTGCATTAGCATATGTTGGAATTGATAGTATTGAGCAAACTTTGAGAAAAGCACAAACGATTTTTAATCAATGGGCTAAACTTCCTGAATCTCAAAGAACAGGTGAAAGTTTCATTGATAATATTGATTTAGATTATTTTAAGTTACTAGATACATTAACTATAGCAAGATCAAGAAAACATATTGAAAAATATTATGATATTAATGAAATCGGTCACTTTCCTGAAAGAAAAGAACCAATCAATATTAAATCCGAAATTGATATAAATGAGGAATTTCCTTCTTTAAGAGAGATTAATAAAGAGATTTCAAGATTAAATTTAGGCATTTATTCTCCAATGAATTATCTTCTTCCAGATAAATTAAGGCAATATGAAGAAAAATATGATACTACTGTTTTTGGTGGGGGAATATTTAAACAAAAAGATAAAGACAATGCATTAGTTCAATTAATGAGAATAAATCTGTTAAAACGTATGGAAAGTTCAATTGAATCATTGGTACAATTAAGAAAGATGCCTTTGCACATATTCCTTGGACAAATAAAAAAGGAATTGAAGAACCATTAGGAAAACAACACTCCTTAGCAATATTCAATCATTTTAAACTTAAGAAATATGTTGATTCTAAAGGTAAGATTCAAGAAGCTCTTAAAGTTGCTGTAAGGGATGGAACCGTAGATGTTCCTGAAGAATATGCTCAGATTAAAGAAGAAGTTGTTAAAGTTGTTGAAAAACCAACTAAAGGTCTTAGAATACGTGATGCAACTAAACGTCGTCAAGTTAGACTTAAAGAAGGTATATTAAATAATGAAGAGTTTAAATTATTCTGGAATAAAATTAAGCATAAGACAACATATTCTGTAGAATTTGATACCGAAGAACTAGTTTCTAAATGTATTAAAGTAATGCAAGAACATTTAAATGTTCAATCTCCTAAACTTTTATATACAAAAAGTGGTTTGACAGTTGAGGCATCTGGTGTTAATTATGATGAAAATGGAGTTATATCTACAGCATATTCAGAAGAGGATGAAATAGCTCTTCCAGACATTGTAAAATATTTACAAAATGAAACAGATTTAACAAGAAGAACTATAGTCCGTATCCTAAAAGAAAGTGATACTTTAAACCAATTTAAGAAAAATCCTCAAGAATACATGCAAGAAACAGCTAAATTAATCAATAAAGTTATGGGTGAGTTAATAGTTGATGGAATCAAATATACAAAGACTAATGATTCATATTCTCAGGAATTATTTAAGAATGAAGAGTTATTTGGTTATTTAGAAAGAAATCTTGTTAAGGCTGATCACTCTGTTTATGATTACATTATCTATGATAGTGAAAATGAAAAATCATTTGCTGAAAGATTAGATAATGATCCAGAAGTAAAATTATTTGCTAAACTTCCAGGATGGTTTAAAATCAAAACCCCAATTGGAAACTATAATCCTGACTGGGCTGTAATGTTAGGTGATGAAGGTGAAGAGAAAATGTATTTTGTTGTTGAAACAAAAGGAACAATAGAATACTTAGGAAATAGGCCTAATGAAGCTAATAAAATCAGATGTGGTAAAAAACACTTTGAAGCATTAGGTAATGATGTACAATTTAGAGAATCTAATTCTTATGATGACTTCAAAAAGAAAATTGAAATTTAATTTTAACAGATCATAAATGTCAACAATAATCAATGTTTAAATGAATGGAATGTGACTGTTGAAGCTTTAGGTCATGTAAACAAACTAGAAAATATAATGCTAATTTAAAGGAGTTTTTATTATATCCTACAATTAGCTATGTACTATAAGATAATTATTTAGATAGTTTTACAAACAAAGATTTTGCTAAAAATAATACATTACCTAAAAAAATAACAAAACAGAAGTTAAATATTATGCGAAAGTTGAAAAAGTTTAGAAAACATTCAACTAGGATTGGTGCTTTTAAGGATTTCTATATTTGGACACAGAATCATGTTAAATCATATTTGGGCAAATATAATGCATATATTTAGGTTTTAAAAGTTTATAAATTAGAAAATAGTCCATGTTGTATGCTAATGTTGAAAAAGAAGTTTCTTTAAATAACATCACACCAGTTTTAAGTGATGATGAATTTAATGGATTAGTTAAAGCTATTGAAAACTAGTTTACTTACTTTTTTATAATCCTAATAAAAACAATTATATACTATTTTAAACACATCATAATACATGTCTGAAGAAAGTTAGTAAAAGCAGTTATGCTGTTAACTGAAGATAAACCTCAAAAAGACTCTTAAAATTGGTAATAAGGTTTTAGCTAAAAATTCTGTATATATACAAATCTTAACAAGACTTACTGAACCTTCTTAACAGCACACTAAAATATTATCCAGATAAAAAAGAGATGACCTATATATTAAAAATTAGATAACAGGTGTTTTTATGGGAAAGCGAAGAAAACCAGGCAATATTAATCCTAAAAAACAATTAAAAAAACAAGGAACTGCTTATTACAACAGAGAACAGGAAATCAATTATTTATTAAACAATTTTACAAATGCAGTGTATAATCCTAACTTTAATTTACAAAATATTAAGTCATACAAACAAATGAATGAAATTAGAATGAAATTAAAGAAATTATTTGATCAGCAGGGAGATATAGTCTGGAAAAAAAGTGCTAAGAGACGTAGAGTATATGATGAGCAATTATCAAAATTTAAAGTTGTATATACCAGATGGAAAAGTGAAACTTATATTACTTATTTAAATGTTAATTTCGATGTTCCAAAACATTTAAATCCTATTTTAAGTATGAAAAGGTCATAAAATGAACAGAGATCAAAGAGATAGAATAGAAGGTAACTGCTGCTGGGCATGTGGTGCATATTTAAATGACGGCAGAGACAGATATTGTCCTGTTTGCGGATGTCCCAATGACAATTATATGCCTCCGTTAAGGAATGTCAAACCTCCCAAATCCAAAGAACAGGAAGATAAAGAATGGAACAGATGCTGTATGCTGATGTTTGTTGTTTTTCTGATTTTATGTATTTTAGGTAAAGCTATGCAATAAGGAGTTTTTAAAATGAATTCAATTCAAAAAGCGTTTATGTCAAACTGTTGTGAAAGGTGTGGAAGAACTCTGGATTTCAGCAAGGATAAATATTGTCCTTACTGTGGCCATCCCAATTTTAATTATCATCCTGCCACGGGGGTTTCACACAGCTATTCTAAAACAACAAAACGCAAAAAACAGGATAATACTTCTACCTGCTGTATTCTGATTGCAGTTTTTTTCATAATTGCATATATCTACAGCTTTTTTGTTTCTGGTTAGGTGATACTATGAAAAGAGAAATTAATTTTGAAATACTTGCCGAAAAGATAAATGATTCAGACTTGTATGAATTTGTTGCATTCAGTAATGATGTTCCCATCGAAGCAGTTAACAGGGATTTGGATTCCATTAAAGAGGCCCTAAACAGTCATGATAAAATATTTTTAGAAATCGGATTTTACGGATATGATGATGAATACTGTGATGAACCTTATTTCATGTTTGATGCAAATGAATCCATAGATGATTTAAAAGATGATTACTATGACAAATATAAATTCATGGTTGGAGGATATGGAATCTATCTTGACAAGGATTTGAATGTGGAATACGGGTATTATACAACAGAATCTCCTGCATGCTGCCATGGTGCAGGCTATACTGAATTTTATGATTTTAAAGATGCCAGAGATGATGATATTATTAAAGAAAAAATATATTCCCTTTTGGACAGCAGCGGTATCTGGAAGTAATACTTTTAAGCTTTAGAGAATTTCCTAATTAACCGTCCCATTTTTTTAACTAACTTTTTGTATACATTATAGCAACATTTATATATCAACTCCAACAGAATAATATTTACTTGTGTTTATCTTGATTAAAAGATATACAAACTAGGTGAAAATTATGAAGAATTTTGAATTTTTAAAAGATTTTGACAGTGACATGTACACTCTTCTTAGTGAATTTGAAAGGGAAGCCGTAAAAAATCCAAAAATAACAGAATCATATGTTACTCCTTTTTTGGAAAAGGTGGTAAATGATATACTCCAAAGAAACAATAATGCAATTGATGATCCATATGTTGGATTTTCTAAAAGAGTCGATAAATTATATGAATTAAAAATTATTGACTATAAGTTTAAATGTATGTTGCTTGAAGCATATCAGATGAGAAATGCAATCACCCACAAGTCAATTGAAGATTTTCTGAAATCCGACAATAAAATACCCTTCCAGCTCCACAGAAGCCTTTTTGACATTGCATGGAAATACTTCCAGCTGTGCAATGAAAATTACTATTATCCAGGAAAACCCGAATACACACCGATTTACAATCTTAACTCAAAAACAATAAAACCCACACCAGAACCATCAGATAACAGAAATTTCAGCCGCTGCATAATATGCGGCAGAACCAATGATTCCAAAAACTCCAATTTTTGCATAAGCTGCAACAATGAACTTGAATATCAAAATGAAATCATCAATCTGAAAAACAATTTAAACATCAGTCATTTTACTAAAGAGGAAGTTAACCAGATTCATTCCAGCATGTATACCAGTCAGCTGCTTATTGAACTTACAACAAAAAAGCTTCTTAAAAAAACAAACAGATACTACAGTCTAAATGAAGTAGAATATGAAAAGCTTATTGAATTTACATATGAGTGCTATGATATGGAAAAGACTTTAACTGAATTTTTAAATGGCAAATACACATCAAAACAGATTAAACAGTCAAAATATTATAAATGCGGTCAAAAAGGCATCCGCCCCTTTGTGGAGTTTTATAAAATTGTTGAAAATCAGATATTCGAGGATTTTCTAAACCAGATTGCAATGAAAATCCCTATTGGTGAAATTCTTGAAAATACACAGATAAATAAATCCCAGATAAACAACTGGTATGACAAAAACAAGGACAGTTTCATAAAAGGAGAGCACAACTCAGAATTCATAACATATAATAAGCTTCTGATGGAGCAGTACTTAACCTTAAAAAGAAAACAGTACCTGAATGATGATATTAAAGCTGAACTGCAGATAAATGATGAAATTATCAGTTTCTGGACAGATTCATTTGATATGGAATCAGCACTCTTTAAAAATAGTCTTAATGAAATCAGAATGAACATCTTTTTAAACAACCTGAAGGAAGGCAAATCAAAAGAAGAAGCACTTGAAATAGCTGAAATCACCGATTTTGAAGAACTGCTTAAAGATAAGGATTTTGAAAATGAATATAAAACAGAATACTATGAAAACCGTGTAGACAGGCTTATAAAATCTCTAAAAACAATGAGTTTTGATAAGGCTCTTAAAAGATCAGGCATATCTGAAGACGACTATAACAGATGGTATGCCGCAGGCAAAAAGCAGTGCCTGCTTAAAAAGGATGAGGATGAATTCTGTCTGAACTTTTACATCAATGTAACCCGTGTACTGATGGACAGGTATCTGAAGCTGAGAAGTGAAGGCAAAACAAAAACTGAAGCCTGCAAAAAAATAAACACTGACTTAAATGAAGTTAAAAGATGGTGCAACTGGGATGAAAGCGGCTTATTTATAGATTTCAAAGAAAACAACAAGAAAATTACCGCTAAATTAATAATTGATGCAATTAAAGATGGAAAATCCAAAGACAAAATAGCTGAAAGCTCAGATATAACACTACATGAATTAAATAAAATCATTGATTTAGGATTACAAAATGATAGAATCTGCAGAGAAGTATATGAAGAATATGAATCAGTTTATCTTTCAAAACACCTGGAAGTCTTTTTAAAGGAAATTAAAAATAAAAACTTGAAAAAAGCACTTAAAACCTCAGGAATTGAAAAATCAGAACTGGACAGTGCATATAATTCAGGAAAAAACGGAGATGAACGCTTCACTAAATTTTACAATGACTATCTGAATTTTAAAATAAGCTGTTATATCACACAGATTATCAGGGGAAAAACTGTCAGTAAAGCTTTAAAAAATTCTAACTTAACAGATGAAGAACTTAAAGACAATTTAAAAGAAATTGAAAGCAGAATCCTTGATAAACAGATGAACACTGTTATTGGTGAAATTGCAAAAAACAGAACTACAAGACAGGCAGCTAAAAAAGCCAGAATCAGAATTGATGAAGTTTACAGATGGTATCTTGAAGGCAAAAAAGGCAATGAGAAATTTAAAGATTTTGCAGACATCTATCATGAACTTTATGTTGAAGTGGGATGTGAAATTTTCCAGAATTTCTTAAACAAGGGAAAAACCCCAAAACAGATTCTTAAAATCATGAATGAAGACATAACCAGAGAAGATTATGAGTTCTGGATTAAAAACAATCTGATAAGTGATAAAAATGTTGAAGCTAAACTCTACACAGAAGATGAAATTAAAGAAAAAATCGAAAATGAAGGATTCAGACAAAAAGAAGAGAAATCTCTTTCAGGTTTAAGTATAATAGGTTGTTAGTTATGGTTATAAAAGAATTGAACAATGCAAAAAAAGCATATCAGAAAAAAGACTTTAAAGCAGCTGATGAAATTTACTCTAAAATCTATAGTAATCATCAGAAAGATTTCAGCAGATGGGATAAAAAATTTTATGCATTAACATTATACAGATGTTATGTTCAAAATCCAGTTAATCAGAATAAACTTTTAGATGCAGGCAAACTGATTACCAAATTAGTTAAACAGTCAAATCACTCCAGAAAAGATGCAATGTGTCCGTATACATTAGCAGTGCTTAAAATAATGAAAACCCTTGAAGATCCTGAAGCTGTTTTGGAATGGTCATCTAAACTTAATCCTGAATTATTAAATGGAGATATTTCAGGAAATTATTCATCTAAAAATGAAACATGGTATAAATTAACAACAAAAGCACTGCTGGATACCCGCCAGTATGATAAATGCATAAGCCTGTCAACTGAAGCACTGCTTAATTTAAGCGAATTTACATATGATAATGATGTCTGGTTTAAATGGAGAATAGCTAAATCATTTAATCAGTTAGGTGAATATGACCAGTCTGTAGACTATCTGAATGACATTAAACAGTTTAAAAATGACTGGTTTATAGATAATCTGATGGCTGAAAATTATTTCTTTAAAAATGATTGGGACAATGCCTTAAAGTATGCCTCATCTGCAGCACTTGCCAAAGGCGATAGTGATAAAAAAGTCAATTTATATTCACTGATTGAAGATATTTTAAATAAGAAAAATAAACAGAAGGAAGCAGATATTCATGCATACCTGGTTTATACAATCAGAAAGAGACATAACTGGAATATTGATGAAAATCTGGAATATAAAATTGAAAAGGCAGGTTTTGATTTGGACAATGAGGATTATTTTACTATTGAAAAGCATCTGCATCATCTGTGGGAAGAATATCTCTATAAAAATCAGGAATTAAAAAAAGGAGTTATTGTTTCAGTACTACCCAATAAAAAAGCGGGCTTTATCAGATGCGATGAATATCCTGACAATCTGTATTTCAGCATGAATGAGTTTAAACATAACATCACATTAGCAAAAACAGGCCAGAATGTCACTTTTTATGAAGCTGACGGCTTTGATAAAAAGAAAAATAAGCAGGTTAAAAATGCTGTAAATATTTATCTGAATGGGGGCTGAATTATGGAATTTTGTCCGAAATGCGGTTCAGTGTTATTTCCAGACGAAAATAATGCATTAAACTGTTCCTGCAGTTATTTTACTTATTTGGATAATGACCGTGAATATAATATTAAAGAAAAAATATCTGAAAAGTCAGCCAATATATCAGTTGATGGAAATGAATATGAAAGTATTGATTTATTATATCCGAAAGATGTTCATTTAAAATCTTATGACTGGAGACGCGAAGACTGGGGTTAAAAAGGTTCTGTTTTATATTGTTATAAAAGGGGTTTATTAAAATAGAGGTTTTGTTTTCCTCTATTTTAGTTTTTCTATTGTTTTGCAGTCAAGTTTTGTTATTTTGGCAATTTCCTTAACTGGATAGTTTTCTTTGTGCATGTTTTTTGCTATTTTTAGTTTTTCTTCTTCTTTTCCCTCTAGTTTCCCTTCTATTTTTCCTTCTATTTTTCCTTGTTCTAACCATTCTTTTTCATGTGATGTTACATAGTCGTGAAGTATTGTTATTTCCATTTTTATCACATCTATTACTTTATTTTTCAAATCCTGATTTTCAATGAATTTATCTGCAAGTACTATCAGTATGCCAAGTACAGAATCTTTTAATTCATCATCAATATCAGTTATTTTTCTAGCAAGTTCCAGAGTTTTTACTACTTGCACTCCGGCTTCGTGTTTGGTTTTCATTAACGGCAATATCCCTAATGCAAGAAACTCATTGCAGGTTAGTTTTATGTTATTTTTAACTTTATAAGTTATATTACTTAATAATTTGTCTCCGTCATAGTCTTTAAATGATATTACTTCAGGTCTAAAAAACTGCCCAGGAGAGTATTCAAGAACTACCTGATTTTTATCGATTTCAGGAGTCACTACAAGATTTATTTTTACCTTTAACTGATAATCATATCCGATTCGGGCTACATATAGAAAGATTCTTCTTAAAATGTTTGCAATATTGGATTTAGTAGATAAAAATTCATAAAGAATTATTTTATCCTTTTTCTTTATGCCGTAATCTATTCTGAGAACTTTTGGTTTCAGGTTTATTAGCTCAACATTTATTTCATCACAAAACTCTGCACCTGTAATTTTTGCAATATACTTTGTGGTGTTTTCTTTTAGAAATTTCAGTGTTAAATCCTCATGATGGTATCCTCGATATATCTTATTTTTTTTCATACTAATTCATTGGTCTTTAATATTTATATAACCGTCAGTTTTTTATTAAAACAATAATAAAAGCATAAATAAATAGTTTTAAATGAAATAAATAATTCATCATCACGAAAACTTTTTTATAAAAATGTATTAATTACTTTATTTAAATTATTAATCAGCTAAAATATGTGAGGTGTTTGGATTGGGCACTGAATATATTGAAAAAGGAATTTCATTTGTCAATCAGAAGAAATATGATAATGCACTTGAATGTTTTAATAAACATCTGGAAGCTGATTCAAAAAACAGCATTGTTTTAGGTCTTAAAGCACTGGCTTTAATGGATTTGAACAGGTTAGATGAAGCTTTGATATATATCTCCAAGTCATTGGACATTGATTCATCAAATTATGAAGCCTGGGCAACTAAAGGGGAAATCTTTAGAAGGTTAAATAAAAATAGGGAAGCTCTGCACTGCTTTGATTTGTCTTTGCAGATTAATCCGAAACAGTCAAAAACATGGACAAAAAGAGGTTTTTTATTAATTAACAGATACGGTCAGTTTATAGAAGCAATTAACTCATTTGATAAAGGACTGGAATTAAATCCCAAAGATAAAAATGCAATATATTTTAAGGCAGAAGCTTATTTTGCACTTAAAAATTATAAAAAAGCTTTAGGAGCATGTGATGATTATCTGAAAATCACTTCAGCCCATGTTTTTGATTCAAACGTTTACTCACTTAAAACAAAGATTTTAATGATTTTAAACAACTTTGAAGAGGCATTAGCTGTTATTGATGAAGGTTTGAAAATCAGTCCTGATGATGATTCAATTTATGCAACAAAAGCTATGATTTTACTGAGGGCACATAAATATGGCGAAGGCATAGAATGTGTCAATAAAGCTTTGGAGTTAAATCCGAGTAATGTCATTGCATTAAAATTGAGAAATAATGTTTTAAAAGGTAATTTAAGATAAAATGTTAAAATAATCTGTAAATAACAAGAAAAATTCTTAATAGCTAAAAAAAATATATTTACTATTGCAGGTGTATTTAAATGTCTGAAGATCATAATAAAAAAGAACACAAACACTGTCCTTTTTGCGGACACCATGTAGATGAAGATGATATGATTTGCCCTCACTGCGGATTATTCATCCCATAATTATTTTTTCTAAAATCAATTAAACAACTTTATTATTATCTTTATATAAATTAATCATTAATTAACAATATTTACCTGTTTTTGTAAAATTTAGGTGAGGTTAGCCAATGGTTCAATGTCGTGAATGTAATAGTGAAGTTTCAGATAAGGCAAAGTTCTGCCCCAAATGCAGAACTCCCTTAAAAAGTAATGAAGATGTTCCAAAAAGTCCTAAAATAGCCAGTGATAAGAAAGGTGGATTCAATCCTATTTTGATTATTGGTATAATAGCTATTGTAGCTATTGCTGCATTAGGTGCAGGTCTGCTTTTAGGTGGGGGAAGTGATGATTCACCTGCTGCTGTAAATAATACTGCTGAGAGTGATGATGTTGCTGAAGATGTAAATCCTGCTCCTGCAAGTGCCAATGTTACTTATGTCTGTTCTCAAAAGTCTGACAAGTTTCATTTGACTGACTGTGAATGGGCTCAAAAGATAAGTCCTAAAAACAAGATTACTTATAATTCCAGAGATGCTGCTGTAGCAGATGGAAGGATTCCATGTCAGGTTTGTAATCCTTAAAGTTTATTACCTAAGATAAACATAATTTAAATACAATGAGGTTTTTAAAATGAATTGTCCTAACTGTGGAGCTGAAGTATTATCAGATAATGAAAAATTTTGCAGAAAATGCGGTTTTAAATTGGTTGATTCAGAAGTTAAAAAAGCTACTGTAATTTCAGAAGATATTCCAAAAACACGGTGCCGCAGCTGCAATAATATGATAGACAGCAATTTAAGAATTTGTCCCTACTGCGGATCAAATCCAAATTCATCTTCAACATATGCATCATCAGCATCCAAAACAAACAGCAGCAGCTCAAGTGACAGTGACTGCTGGGGATGCTGTGGTTTAATTGTAGTTATTGTAATTATATTGTATATTATAGGATTGATATTTTGATTTATGACCACATAATGAATATCTGCAAATATTTATGCCATCAGAAACCTGAAAGGTCATTTTTCTACAAAGAAAAGCAGTTTCCAGTTTGCAGCAGATGTGCAGGAATTGTTATAGGTGCGGTTGCAGGGTTTGTTTTAGCTAGTTTAACCCAACCTAATTTAATTTTTGTTTTAGGATTTATTCCATTAATTATTGACGGAACTACACAGTATTACGGTTTAAGAACAAGCAATAACACTTTAAGATTTGTTACAGGTTTGTTATGTGGCTTTTCAATACCTTTCGTTGTTTTTAAAACAGAATCAGTTATACTCAATTATTTCTAAATTTTCCAAGCTGTCATCCATCAGCTCTTCAATGAATTCTGAAGGGTTATTTTTATCACTTATTAAGTAAACATTATTTTTAGAGCGGGTTAAACCTACATAGAATAATCTGCGTTCTTCCGAATATTTGTAATCATAATTTCTGGTATTTACATAATTCAAAACACTGTGGGTTTTTAATTTTGATGGAAAACCTAAATAGTCATCAACCATATTGATTATAATCACATTATCTGCTTCCAGACCTTTAGATGAATGCAGGGTTCTGTAGTAAACATTATTCATTGATTTGTCTGTTTTGTCTAAAATTCGTAAGAATTTGTCTTTTTTCAGATTGCCTTTTTTAACCAGATTTCTGTGTTTTATAAACTGGTTGATGTTGTTGTTTGTTCTGCCTAAGATTAATACATCTTCAGATTTTTTAGAGAGATCTTTTATAAGATTATAAATCATTTCTCTTTTTTCTATAGGATTTTTTTGAGGATAAATTATTTTAACAGGTTTTTTCAGATTTTTAGGAGACTTAAGAGATTTCCTAATTTGTTTAGGGTTTTTCATAATGAAGCTACCTGCTATGTCAATCAGCTCCTGAGGGTTCCTGTATGTTTTTTCAATGAATATTCTTTGAGGATTTTCAAAATACTCTTCAAAATGTGAGAAAAATTCAATGTTTGTTCCTCTAAATCCGTATATTGACTGCCAGTCATCACCTACAACTGTCAGATGTGCATCTGTTTTATCCTGCAGGCTTTTAATCAGATTATAATTGGTATATGTGGTATCCTGATATTCATCAACCAGTATGTATCTGTAATGTTTTTTCAGCCCGTATTTTTTAATCAGCTTGCTTGATTCATTTATCATGTCATTAAAATCAATCTGCTGGTGCATATCCAAGTATTCCTGATAGTAACTGTAGAAATCTTCAGCGATTTTTAGGAAGATGTCATGGTCCTTGTCATAGTTACTGCTTCTGAAATAGCTGAAATAATCTTTTGTAAAATTGTTGCCCTTAAATAAATTTATAAAATCTGCAAGCAGGGGTTTAAATGCCACTTTTGTAAATGCTTCTTTCAATTCATTCAATAACTCTTTTCTGTCATTTCTTCTAATGATGTAGCTTTCAATGTTTAAAAAATATGAATCGCAAAATTCAAGAATATCTTTTAATGTATCAGTATTTGCATTGGCCAGATAATCATTTATTATAGCCAATATTTCATTGTTTTCAATAACTGACACTTTATGGTGCTGCTTAATGACTGATCTTCCCAGACTGTGAAATGTCCTTACCTCAACATTTTCCGGAAGCTTTCCTTTTAAATCCCTGACAGAAGTATTTGAAAATGACAGACACAAAATATCTTCAGGTCTGACATGCTTTTTAGCTATCAGATATTTTATTTTTGCAATTAAAGTAAATGTTTTTCCTGTTCCTGCTCCTGCAATGATTTGAACATTTTTGGAATCTAAAACACAGGCTATTTTTTGCTGTGTGTCTAAAGGTTTGCTGTTCACTGTTTTAAAAAACTCATCATTAGCCAGCAGTTCCTGTCTGGTTTTATCATCCAAATCATCAATACTTTTGTAGTCTTTTTTCAAGTACTTGCCGTTTTTGCTGGCTATTTTTTCAGGTTCTGTTTTAATATCTTTAGTGAATGTTTCAATAACTGGCTTTTTATTTGTTTTTTTCTTTTCTGGCCGTGGTGTTTTTTTAACTTCCTTAGTTTCAGCAGTTTTTATACAGCCGCACATCGGGCATTTGCTGCCATTTAGTATCATTGATCCGCATTCACTACAAAAATCCATAATATATATTTTTTATTAACATTTAAAAATAGCTTTCCTAAGAGTGTCTGAAAAGTATTTCTGTTTTATACATATTTTAAATACTAGTTTAATTAAAAATTATAAATGAGGTGTTTTATTGAATCAAGATGAATATATAGGAAATATTGTTAAAAATGGAGTTATAGCATTAATTATAGGATTTATTATAACTGGCATTTTATATTCTGTAATGTATTCAATAAACGGAATTGAAATGTATGCCGGTTTTATAATTTTAGGAGCACTCTACGGTTTCCTGTTTATAAAATTAGACATTTTTGAAAATGAACTGGATTTAATCATAACAAATGCTGTTTTTGCATTCTTTGGTTCATATGTAAGCATACATTTAATATTTACAAGTGCATTGAAAATAGCTATGAATTCTTCACTGCTGACTTATCAGTTTATAGGAATCTGTATTATTGCAGCTGTTGTTGTTAACTACATCCGTGACACTTATCTGGAAATTAATCCTTTAGGGTCAATTAACCTGAATTTGGGAAAATTGCCTACAGTTATCTGTCCTGAATGCGGTGTTGAAGTCAATGCCGAAAATATATTCTGTTCTGAATGCGGCCATAAGTTCAGTTTTATACATTGTCCTGAATGCGGTGCAAAATTAGATGAGGAAGGTGCATTCTGTCAGGAATGCGGTCATAAATTAGAAGATGACTCTAAAAAAGAAGAAGTTAAAGAAGATAACTCTAAAAAAGACATTTCCCTAAAAAAAGAAGTTAAAGAAGATAACTCTAAAAAAGAAGATAACCTTAAAAGCTGTTCTAATTGCGGAACTAAAGTAAGCGAAGATTCCAAATTCTGTCCTGAATGCGGAAATAAAATCAGATGAATAAACTATGAAATATTGTCCAAAATGCGGCAGCGAAATAAAAAACAATATGAAGTTTTGCCAAAAATGCGGAGCCAAACTTCCTGCTGACCACATAAATTTAAACAATGAATACTGCAAGCATTGCGGTTCAGCAATTCCCAAGGGAGCCACCAGATGCCCAAAATGCGACAGATATTTAGATGAAGCTGCAAATGACAGCCATAGTGTTGCTACTGTAATAGGATATATCTTTTCTTTTTTAGTTCCTTTAGCAGCTGTTGTTGCAGGCATTTACTTATTAACTCAGAAAAATGAAAACGTCCATAAACACGGAGCATGCATTATCATCATAGCTGTTGGAGTCATGTGTATCACATATTTATACTATATTAAATTTTTATAAAATTATTACTATTTTTTAACTTTTTTTAAATCATTATATACACAAGTTTATATACTATATTTTATAAATTAATAATTATCAGGAAAAAAAACTATTTTTAAATCAAAAGAAACATGAATTTTTTATAAATTTGTAAATAAAAAACTTGATATTATAAAAGGAATGTTTA
>OHFG01000981.1_pt1 | contig 15769 bp, 9 predicted proteins | sample 1567411 | NCBI WGS metagenome assembly OHFG01 (sample SAMEA3879563, study PRJEB24766) | human gut metagenome | biome: human-associated habitat; feature: feces | place: USA | collected 1985/1987
AATGTTTCTGTTTGGAAATCTTCTTTCTCGAAAACGTCTTCTCCCTCGTCGAGTATATAAAATTCGTCGTTCGTATCCGTTGCTTGTATGGTCGCTATGTACCCCTCTGGGATTTCGAAGATTTCGTTTTCTTCTACTTCTATCATTTCTCCGTCATAACCTTGTTGGAATAGAATGTCGTAGGCATCGAAATCGTCGTTCTCATCGTAGCCCATTTCGTCCCTGATCGTATCGAATTCGGGGGTTAAGAATAAAGTAATTGTTTCCATAATTATGGGGATTTATTCAAAATACAAAGGTACTTATTTTTACGATTGTTTCAACAATTCATGTACCTCGTTGTTTTAATTATCGATGAAACGTTTAAATCCCAAGAAAGTATGAAAAAATTATTTGTTTCTTGTTCCTGTTTTTTGGTGACGGCATTATTATCGGTACAGGCTGATAATAAAATGGATAAACAGACCGATGTCGTTGTAGAAGAGTGTGTTTGTCAAGGCCCTTCACAGTCGCCGGCTCGAGTAATTCTTTTGTGGGGGGAAACCCCACCGAATGACGAATTGATGGCGATGTTTTACGACACTCGGTTATTGCATTTCCAAGACCCGCGAGCCCCTCGTTTTTTGCTGATAGATCGTAAAGGGCGTGCGGCATTGGGTATAGGTGGTTATGTAAAGGCTACTGCTTCCTATGATTTTGACGGGGCTCTGCCTAACCGGGATTTTGTGACATACGATATCCCTGTTCCCCGTAATCCGGCGGAACGTAATCAGTATCAAATGGATGCTTCTACCACACGTCTGTTTTTGAAATTAGTCGGGGCCAATTCTGTATTAGGAAAATATACCGTTTATGTAGAAAGTGATTTTCGGGGAGGACAGGATTACGGTTTTCGTCTCAGACAGGCTTATGTGAATGCCCGCGGCTTTTTAGTCGGACAGACTTGGAGTACCTTTGTGGATCCCGCAGCAGCTCCTCCTACAATCGATTATGAAGGTCCAAATGGTATGACTAGTGTGCGTAATGTTATGTTGCGTTATACTCTTGATTTAAGTAAACATTGGCAGGTGGCATTGGCGGCCGAAGCACCTTCGGTGACTTATACGCTAAGTGATGGTAACAATATGGCTATTCGTCAGCGTATGCCCGATATTCCGTTTTATGTCCAGTATGGTTGGAACGAAGGGAACAATCATATACGAGTTTCTGGTCTTATACGAGGTTTGTCCTATCGGGATTTGATGGCCTCTCGAAATAAATCTGTTTTGGGTTGGGCCGTGCAACTTTCAGGATTAGCTAATATTACACCGAAGGTAATGCTATATTATCAAGGGGTTTATGGACGAGGATACGATAGATACTTGAACGGTTTGAACGGGAAGGGTTTCGATTTGATTCCAGATCCCTATAATCAAGGGAAACTTTATGCACCAGAAACATTAGGCTATGTGGCTGGCATACGGTATTCATTCTCTCAAAAATTCTTTATTTCGGCATCTTATAGTCAAAGTAGATTATACAGCAAAACCGGGTCGCTCTCGGAAAATTCCTATCGATATGCTCAATATATTGTCGGGAACGCTTTTTATAATTTAACTCCCGATTGTAGTATTGGGCTTGAATATCTTTATGGTCGTCGTTCCAATATAAATAGGGAAGATGGTCAGGCCAATCGAATCAATGCAATGATTCAATATAATTTCTGAAAAAGGGGAATTATTGTTGAGCCCGTTCTCTTTGTTTAGCGATAGTGAAGAGGGAACGGGCTTTGTTGTGCAATGTCATGAATCGCGTTTGAATCGTGGTTTTTCTGATAAAAATATTGTTCGCCATGTAAAAAGTGTTATTTTTGCATGGCGAACAATATAATTGGGCCATTATTTAGAAACAGAGCACATAATGAGATATTTGTATTTGACGTTTTTTATGATACTTCTTTGGGGGATAACGTCTTGTTCTTCTTCGAAGAATGTTCCCTATATGGTTGATATTGAAGATATACCTGCCGAAGTATTGAATGCTGCGACGGTTCAGTCTTCTCCTGTTTTAGCTCCGGGGGATATTATAGATATATCGGTAGTGGCTAAGAATCAAGAGGTTGTTATCCCGTTTAACAAGAGGTTGATGCAAGGAGAGGCTTATCTGCGAGGAAATGCATCGAAAGCCGTTGAATATTATTTGATTGATCAGGCGGGTAATATCGATTTCCCGGTGATTGGGCGTATTCACGTAGCGGGAAAAAGTAAGATGGAGGTAGAACATTTGATTCAAGAACTCCTTTATCCCGAATATCTGAATGAACTACCCCAAGTGACTGTGTGGATACAAAACTTTTCTATATCGGTATTAGGAGATGTGAATAGACCGGGATTGTTTACCATAGAAAACGAACGAGTGAGTATATTGGATGCGATCGCTTTGGCCGGAGATTTGGCTATAACAGGTCGCCGGGATAATGTGCTGTTGGTGAGGGTAAATTCAGATGGAACTAAGAGTATAGCGAGAATAAATTTGAATGATAAGAATTTGATATCTTCGCCTTATTTTTATTTACAGCAGAATGATGTATTGTATGTTCAACCAAACAAATCCAAAGCCAATTCTGCTGTTGTCGTACCTCCCACGACTTCATTGATTTTTAGCGCGACTTCAATTTTATTGACTATCGCTAACCTTATTATTACAGCTTGGAGTATTTCGAAATAAAAGTTTTATGGAAGATAAGCAGAATACATCTGTAAAAAATGCATCGGAAGAGGCATTTGATGTTACGGGCTTCTTTTTAGAATGTATTTCATATTGGAAATGGTTTGTGGCCAGCGTGGTCGTACTTGCTGTGGCGGTAATGTTTTATTGTTTCAGGCAGACTCCGGTTTATGAGGTCACATCTGCAGTATATATTCAAGACAATAAAGGAGATAACAGCAATATATTATTGGAAAGCCTAGGACTATCTTCCTATAAGAAAAATATAGATAATGAAATAGAAGTCTTACGTTCGAAAAATCAGATTACAGATGTCGTCGAAGCTCTTAATTTGTACACGTCTTATTCTTGGAATTCTTTTTTGAGAAATGTTCCATTGTATGAAGAGACTCCGATAGAAGCAGTTCTTGATTCGATTGATGTGCGTTCGTTAAAGGCTTCTTTGAATATTAGAATAAAACCGCAAAACGGAGTATTCCATTTGGAGGCGAAGACTCGAAATGTGAGGGGCGATGAGGTAGAAATTTGTAACACTACGGTCGAAACTTTTCCATATTCCATACCTTTTCACAAGGGATTTATCCGACTAAGATATACTGGCGATACGATTCCTACCGTGGATAAAACGTTGAATATATCTTTATCGAATCCGAGAAGCGTGAGTAAGTCTATTGCCGGAAATTTGACAGTGGCTTTTGCTTCGAAAGATGCAACGATTTTGAAGGTCGTATACCGAACTCCGGTAATAAAAGCGGGTGAGGATTTTATAAAAACACTGGTCGATTTTTATAATATCGATGCGGCCAAGCAAAAAAATCAAGGGACTGAAAAAACGCAACAGTTTATTGATGCTCGTTTGGATTCTATTTCAAAAGATTTATCGGTTGTAGAGGCGCGAGTAGAAGAATATCGCCGTCATAATAATTTGATTGATATTTCGTCTGAGGCGAAATTATATTTGGAGCAAACCGGATTTACCGATGAGAAGTTGGCCGAGTTGGAGTTGCAGAAAAGCCTTGTCGATTATGTAGAGAAATTTTTATCGATACCTCAAAATGAATATATGCCCATTCCTGCGTTGGGAATTGACGATAAAGATTTAGCTAAATTAATAGGAGAATATAATAAAAGTCTGCAACAACGAGAAAGATTATTACATTCATCATCGGAATCCAATCCTGTTATCGTTGAGTTGACGAGAGATATACAGACTCAAAGGTCATTGGTACTGAAAGGTGTCGAAAGCATTCGTAAAGGAGTAGAAATTAAAAAGAGAGATTTATCCCGTCAGGATAAGATTATCGAAGACAAGATTAAGAACGTACCTCAATACGAGCGGGAATTATCCGATATTATGCGTCAGCAAAGGATAAAGGATAATCTGTATGTATTCTTGTTGGAAAAAAGAGAAGAGAATGCATTGGCCAAAAGTATGACCGTACCGGTAGCACGCATTATCGACGATCCGGATTCTACGGGAGAACCAGTTTCTCCTAAGAAAATATTGCTGCTTTGTGCTGCTGTTTTATTGGGCGTTTTGTTGCCGGCATTTGTGATTTACCTCAGAATGTTGTTATTCCCTGTGTTGAAAGATAAGAAAATGCTAGAACGTCTTACTTCCATACCTGTTTTGGCTGAGATATCTAAGAAGCCGGGAAATAAATTTTTTGTGGTTGAGAAAAAGAGTGTGGAGCCCATTGCCGAACTATTCCGATTGTTGAGGAATAATTTACAGTTTGTCCTTACTGGTCCAGAGAAAAAGGTGATAGCGGTAACATCGTCGGTAATGCATGAAGGAAAGACATTCGTTTCTTGCAATATGGCTTTGAGTTTTGCCCTAACGGGAAAACGGGTGCTTCTGATAGGTGTGGATATACGACGTCCTCGTTTGGCTCAGCATTTCCAAATGTCCAATATGAGGGGTGTTACTACCTATTTGTCGGGTGGAGATTCTGATCTTTCGGCTCTTATTCAATCTTCTGGAATTGATTCTAATTTGGACGTTTTGCCGGCAGGGCCTGTTCCTCCTAATCCGAACGAATTGTTGATGAGTTCTCGTTTTGAGCAGTTGGTCGATTATGCACGATCCCATTATGATTATGTGATTTTGGATACAGCACCATTGGGTATGGTATCCGATTCATTTTTGTTGACCCGGGCTATCGATGTGGTTATTTATGTAGCGAGGGCTAATTATACGAATAAAGCGTCGATCGAGATGTTGAATGCATGGATTGACAATAAGCGTATCAATGTGCCGGTTTATCTTATTTTGAATGATGTGAATATGAATTCAAGGACTTATTCATATCGCCAATATGGTAGCAGAAAATATGGTTATGGATATGCTTCTTCGCGGTCGGAATATGTTATTCCGTGGTATAAACGTTTGTTCAGAAAAAGTGATAGTTAATAGAAATGATTTTGAGTATAAAAGAACGGGAAAGAATTTTATTCTTTCCCGTTCTTTTATTGGATTTGTTGAATCATCGAGTTAACCGAGCTGCCATTTCTTGTGCAAGGTTTCTACATTGCTCCTTTATAGCCGGAGTAATGCTTTGTTTCATTTCTATACAGCAGGGGATAGTTTCCCATTTCATGGATTCGGCGAATGCGGCGAGGTGTTTTACTGCCGCACCGGCCCAAGTGAAAGAACCGAAATAGGCAAACGTGCGATTCTTGATATCCCGTGTAGCAATCATTTCGGTGAGGGTTTCGACTGCCGGAAATAATCTGTTAGAATAAGTAGGGCTGCCTATAATGAGCCCCCGGTAGCGGAATATGTTTTGGAGGATATACGATGGGTCTTCGTGGGAAACATTGTGGAGTACAATCTCTTTGATTCCGTTGGCTGCTAGTTCACGAGCTATTTCTTCGGCCATCTGTTCGGTATGCCCGTACATACTGCCATAAGCGATAACAACACCCGGTTCACCTTCATATCGACTGAGGCGATCATAAATGCCAATGACTCTGGTTATTTCTTTTTCCCATATGGGTCCGTGTGTGGAACAAATCGTTTTGATTTCTATGTCGGATAGTTTTTTCAGTGCCGTTTGTACGGCTGGCCCGTATTTCCCCACGATATTGGAGTAGTAACGCACCATTTCGCTCCAATACTTATCCGTGTTTAATTGACTGTCTGTAATGCCTCCGTCCAAAGTACCGAAGCAGCCGAAGGCATCCCCTGAAAAAATCAATTTGTCTTCGTTAACGTAGGTCATCATTGTCTCGGGCCAATGAACCATCGGCGTAAGATGAAATGTGAGAGTCCTTTTCCCGATAGACAAGGATTCTCCGTTTTTAATACAAAGAGTATTGTCGTCTATTCCATAATATCCTTTGACCATTTCGAGGGTTTTGATATTGCCTACAATTGTCATTTGAGGATATTTTTGACGAATAAATTGTATCGAGGCAGAATGATCCGGCTCCATGTGGTTGATTATGAGATAATCTATTTTCCCGTCCCCGATAATTTTGGTTATGTTGTCGAGTAGTCTATCGGTATAAGCGGCATCTACGGTATCTATTAATACATTTTTTTTATCGGTTATCAAGTAAGCATTATAGGATACTCCGTATGGAAGCGGCCAAAGATTTTCGAATTTATATTTACACCGGTCATTTACTCCTACATAATGTATACCATTTGTAATTTCTGTTATCTTCATAATCGTATAATTAATTTGATATTTGATGATAGTCCTCTTGTTTGTAGATTATCGCTTATTTGAAAATGATTCCAAAAATACGAAAAAATAGAAATCTTTGGGAAGTTCAAAATTTATTTTTTCCTTTGTAATAGAAAACCTTAAATGGTTATATAGTTTATTAACAAATTTGCTAATAGGTGCATATTGTACCAGAAAAACATTAAAATCATGAAAAAGTATTTGGCAGAGATGGTGGGTACTATGGTACTCGTGTTGATGGGTTGTGGAAGTGCTGTATTTGCGGGCAATATAGCAGCTGCTTGCGGTGCGGGAGTAGGAACGTTGGGCGTTGCTATGGCATTCGGCCTTTCTGTGATTGCTATGGCTTATACGATTGGCGGTATATCGGGTTGCCACATCAATCCGGCTATTACGTTGGGTGTATGGTTGTCTAAACGAATGAACGGGAAGGATGCCGCCATGTATATGGTCTTTCAGATAATCGGAGCGATTATTGGATCGTCTATTATTTATGCTTTGGTTTCTACGGGCGGTTCATCGGGAGTGACTACGACGGGAGCCAATAGTTTTGGAGACGGAGAAATGTTACAGGCATTCATCGCCGAGACAATCTTTACGTTTATTTTTGTATTGGTGGTATTGGGTGCGACCGATGAGAAAAAAGGAGCGGGCAATTTCGCAGGATTGGCTATCGGTCTTACTTTGGTGTTGGTTCATATTGTGTGTATCCCTATTACGGGAACATCGGTAAATCCCGCTCGTAGTATTGCTCCGGCCCTGTTTGCAGGAGGAGAAGCTCTTTCACAGTTGTGGTTGTTCATTGTAGCGCCGTTTTTCGGATCTGCGTTGTCTGCAATGGTTTGGAAAGGACTGATGGGTGACAATAAGGAATAATATAGTTTTTCTACGATAAAATAAAGGGGCTGCCTTGAAAAGCAGCCCCTTTATTTTATGGATTGTAAAAAACGATGCCTTTAATATATAACCCTCCAATTTCTTGCGGGTTGTTCATATAGCCGTCCAAAGACAGAGGAAGTATGTATGTATTGTTGCCTCGGAAAGACCAAACTGTGTCGTTGGGATTTACTTTGTAGTTTTGTTTTTTTAGTAGGTCGACTAGCGGATAAACGGCGACAACGGTACTGTCTGGCCCCAATATTTCTACATTGCCGTTGTTCGTTCGGATATTTGAATTTTCATCGAAAAACAGGGCGTATTGGTAATCTTTTATATTTATGTTTTTGCCTTCGTAAGAATCCGATTGGTAGTAGGAAAAATAGATGCGATGATTTTCCTGTGAGCGATTCAATGCAGATGTTATCCCTTGTGTGAGTTTGGAAAATTGCATCGAGGAAACGGAATCGGTGAACCAGACTTGTATATCTTTTGCCCCATAATTCTCTGTGAGATAGAGAAGGTCATCTTGTAGTCGGGTGGCATCAATAGAGTCGAGCTGGGTGCACTGGGTTTCTAAACTGTCGAATGTAAGAAGATTGTTTGTCCCGAGTTTGTTATTTTGAATGAGTGTATCTATCCGCTTGTGCATGGTATACCGGGTAATTTCGCTGAATCTCCACGGGCCGATTGATGAGATGAGGAAAAGAAGAATAAATGAGATGAACGGGATTTTTATTTTTTTACCAGATGTAAAAATGGTATACAAGGCAGTCGTATAGCACCAAAAGTTGAGCAGCAGTATGTATAGGCGGTTAGTCGTGATACCATAGTCTTGAAAGCGGCGGATTATACCGACAGTCATTAAGATTAATAGTGGGAGAAGCAGTATGCCGAACCATTGCCTGAAAAATTTCAAAGGACGATTCTCTTGTATGCATAACGGATATAGTATAAAAAGGGTGATTGTTCCGCCTATGGTGAGAATGGAGACTAGTGCGGAGACCCAACCATCGGGAAGTTGCCACTGAATTATGATTTTTATTAAATAGGCATAAAGGATTGTTCCGTAGAGTATGAGGAGGGGTAATAGTATATATAAACCTAGGATTTTCCATGCTTGGGCAAACGAACGCGTCTTTGTTTCGGTTATCGAGGCGATAGGAATGTTGCCTAGCAGATAGAAAGGAAAGAACAAGGTATAGCAAAGTACATGTATGTTTGAATACATCTCGCTTTTGAATTCACAGCCGAACAGAGTATCGGTAGAAAATAACGCCAGAGAGAGACCGGCTGCCAAGACCGATGCAAAAAGTAAACCTGTTAGTATTTGAATACACAACAGATAGGAGAAATTCCAAAAAGAGGTATCGGTGTCCTTTTTCAAAAAGGCAGCCCAAAATAAGGACGAAAAAAATGTTACGATAGGAGCTATGAAAGCAAGTGCCCCGAAGAAATGTTCGGGAGTATCGTTCGAAATGTAGCCGTACAAGCTCCATAATAGTACAGCGAGTAGGGATACTGAATGTCGTATAGTGGGGTTCAAACGGTTCTCGAAGCAGAGGACGATACTTGCAGCGAGAGGTAATGCTCCTACCCATACGTACCAATAGGAGGGTTCGTAGAGTATGCTTCCTTTTAATTGCTCATAGGGGAGGTTAACGAGTAATAGCAGAGAAATACACAACCCGATTGTTGCTGTTGCTGCGACCGGAAATCGTTTGAGCGCATTCAAAAGGGTTTCGGTGATGGATTGCCAACGAAAGGTATTTATTCTGTTGAGCATAGTTGAATGATGTTGTTGGTGAAGAATAAATCCCCTAAGTACACGTGTTGTTAAGAACGTACTTAGGGGATTCGGAAATATGTCAACAATGTTATTTATTGACTTTGAACTTATCTATACCGTCTTTTAGGTATCCGACCGATTGTCGGGCGGCAGCGATACCTGCATTGATGTTCGCTTCGGCGGTTTGGGCTCCCATTTTTTTCGGAGTGAAGAATACTCGGTTGCCGAATTTCTCTTTTAAAGTGTCGGCAATAGTCGGTGCAACATCGGCTACATAGTGAAAATCGGTACGTTCTTCGAGTATGCGTGCCAGATCTTCTTCATATATCACCTCTTTACGCGCCGTGTTGATGAGAAGAGCTCCTTTGGGCATAAGCGAAAGCAACGAGTAGTTGATCGATTGCTTCGTTTCGGTCGTAGCCGGGATATGCAGCGATACGAATTGACATGTTTTATAAAGCTCTTCGGCCGATGCGACAGGCGTTACACCGTCTTTTTTCATCACATCGTCGGGGCAATAAGGATCGAATGCATAAACTTCCATGTCGAATCCTTTGGCGATACGGGCCACATTACGACCTACTTGTCCGTAGGCATGGATTCCTAGTTTTTTCCCCTTCAATTCCGTACCCGATGTTCCGTTGAAATGATTTCGTATCATTAAGATAGTCATACCGAACACGAGCTCGGCCACAGCGTTGGAGTTTTGTCCGGGAGTGTTCATTACACATACTCCTTTGGCAGTAGCCGCGTTGAGGTCGATATTGTCATAACCCGCTCCGGCACGTACTACGATTTTTAATTTTGGGGCAGCGTCAAAAACTTCGGCATCGACGATATCGCTGCGCACAATGAGGCCTTCAACATCTTCGACTGCTTTTAGTAGAGCGGCTTTATCGGGGTATTTTTCCAAAAGAACCATTTCGACACCTGCGTTGTCGAGAACTTCTTTGATTCCATTTACTGCAACGGCGGCAAATGGCTTTTCAGTAGCAACTAATACTTTCATGGTTTTTCTATATTAGTGTTTCTTTTCAAATTCTTTCATGGTAGCTATGAGGGCTTCGACACTCGATTTAGGCATAGCGTTATAAATGGAAGCTCTGAATCCACCTACCGAACGGTGTCCTTTAATACCTACCATGCCTTGTGAGGAAGCAAATTCGATAAATTCACTTTCGAGGTCTTTATATTCTTCTTTCATAACGAAGCAGACATTCATGATGGAGCGATCTTCGTGAGCTGCTGTTCCGACGAAAATTTTACTGGAATCGATAGCATCGTAGAGGATCGCTGCTTTTTCCAAATCACGTTTTTCCATCTCTTTGATACCTCCCATCTCCTTATAATATTTCAAGGTCTGCAATGCCGAGTAGATGGGGAGACAGGGAGGCGTATTGAACATCGATCCTTTTTTGATGTGGGTGCGATAGTCGAGCATGGTGGGGATAGCCCGGTCTACATGTCCGAGAGCCTCTTCTTTGACAATCACGATAGTAACTCCGGCAGGGGCTAAATTTTTTTGAGCTCCGGCGTAGATGACGTTATATTTGGAAACGTCGATAGGTCGGGAGAAAATATCGGAAGACATATCGGCTACAAGAGGTACATTTACGTCTGGGTCAAATCGCATTTCTGTTCCGTATATCGTGTTGTTGGAGGTAAAGTGGAAATAATCAACATCATCGGGGACAGTATATCCTTTGGGGATATAAGAGAAGTTGGCTTCTTTCGAAGAAGCGACGACATCTACTTCTCCGAACAATTTAGCTTCTTTGATTGCATTTACAGCCCATGTTCCGGTTTCGAGGTAAGCAGCTTTACGGTTCAACAAATTATATGGAACCATACAGAATTGCATGCTGGCCCCTCCACCTAAAAATAGGACATCATATCCGGCAGGGACTTCGAGCAACTCTTTTACTAGGGTTTTAGCTTCTTCGATAACCGCTGTAAATTCTTTGCTACGATGTGAAATTTCCAACAGAGACAGACCTGTATCTGCGAAATTAAGAACGGCATCCGCTGTGTTTTTAATGGTGTATTCGCTCAGAATAGAAGGGCCTGCATAGAAATTGTGCTTCTTCATAACGTCTTTGTTTAGTAGTTTGGTATAATTTGGTTTTGATAGATTACAAAAGTAATTCTTTTTTTCTTAGTTTTTCTGCGCCTTGAAATATTTTGTTACAAAAATTTACAAAATGATGGCTATTTGTTAGCCCGAGATAGCATTTCGACAGATTATTTGTATCGGTCTTTCCATAGCTTGTTTAGATGATCTTTTAGCTTGTTCTCCGCAACATTATCCTGAGGCTTCCACCAATTATTGTCTTTCAACTCGTTTGGTAAATATTGTTGATTGACGAAGTTACCCGTATAATCGTGTGCATATTTATAATTTTTTCCATACTCCAACTCTTTCATCAATTGTGTCGGTGCATTCCTAAGATGTAACGGAACAGGAAGGTTTCCTGTTGCTTTCACTGTTTCCAGTGCTTGATTTATCGCCATGTAGGCCGAATTGCTTTTGGGTGAACTAGCCAGATAGATTGTTGTTTCGGCCATGATGATGCGGCTCTCCGGCCACCCTATATTTTGTACAGCATCGAAGCAAGCGTTGGCTAAAAGCAAGGCATTGGGGTTTGCCAGTCCTACATCTTCGGAAGCCAATATAACCAATCGTCGTGCGATGAAAGCGGGGTCTTCACCTCCTTCGACCATGCGGGCAAGCCAATAAATTGCGGCATCCGGGTCGCTGCCACGTATGGATTTGATAAATGCCGATATGATATCGTAGTGCATTTCGCCGTTTTTGTCGTAGGCGGCGGGATTTTGTTGTAACCGTTCCGTTACAATCGCATCGTCAATGATTATTTTTTCGTTCTCTCCGACCGCTTGGGATACGAGATCGATGATATTTAGTAGCTTTCGGGCATCCCCACCTGAATAACGAAATAGAGCATCGGTCTCTTTTACTTCTATATTGCGTTCTTTCAGATAAGTATCGGAATGTATAGCTCTGTCGAGCAGTAGCTGCAAGTGCTTTACTTCAAGCGATTTGAGGACATATACTTGACAACGGGAGAGCAAGGGGCGTATTACTTCGAAAGAGGGATTCTCGGTCGTTGCTCCGATGAGCGTCACCGTACCGTATTCGACCGCGCCGAGGAGGGAGTCTTGCTGTGATTTACTGAACCGGTGGATTTCATCGATAAACAATATGGGACGTACTTTGGAAAAAATATTGGCTTTGCATCGGTCTATTACTTCGCGAACTTCTTTTACGCCGGATTGTACGGCACTCAATGTGAAGAACGGTGCTTGTAATTGTTGCGATATGATGTGGGCCAGAGTTGTTTTCCCAACACCCGGAGGCCCCCAAAGAATGAAAGACGAAATTTTTCCCGCATCGATCATACGCCGCAGTACGGCTTCCGGTCCTACCAGATGTTCCTGTCCGATGTATTCGTCTAAGTTTTTAGGTCTTAGTCTTTCTGCCAGAGGTTGTAACATAAATTACTTATTTCTGTTGATACAAATATACTTGTTTTGGACCGTTTTTGCAAGGAAAGAAACGGAAAGATAGAGAAGTATGAAAATCGGCTGGTTTTTGGAGTAATAAGTAAAAAACTGTTATCTTTATTCCGCAAATTTAATTAGATATGTCATGAAGAGACTTTTTCTTTTTTTCTTGTTAATTGGATATTGGTCGGTAGTAAGAGCTTCGGATACGGTTTCTATAAAAGAGGCACAAGTCCCCATTTTGATAGAACGGCAGGATAATCTATTATTTTATCTTCGATTCGATGCACGAGACAGCCGAATGCTTGATGGAGTAACAGTAGATTTGTCGAGGTGTAAAAATCTCGACGATATTCAATCTGTGAAGCTCTATTATGGTGGAACAGAAGCCCGTCAAGAGGAAGATAAGAATCGATTTGCTCCGGTTAGTTATATTTCGAGTTTCAGTCCCGGTAAGACATTGTCGGCATATCCTTCTTATTCGATAAAATGTGCCGAGGAATCGAATGTGTCTGAGTCGGTGGTTTTGAAATGTAATTACAAATTATTTCCGGGAGTTAATTTCTTTTGGGTGAGTTTGCAGGTGAAACCCGGCACATCTCTTTTTTCTAAGGTGACGGCCGATTTGAGTTCTGTGACAATAGACGGGAAAGAGGCTGTTTGTAAAAAAGTGTCGCCCGACGGTATTGTACATCGCATGGGAGTAGGTATTCGTCATGCTGGTAACGACGGTGTTTCGGCGTTTCGTATTCCCGGATTGGTCACTACGAATAAAGGTACATTGCTGGGTGTGTACGATGTGCGTTATAACAGTAGCGTGGATCTGCAAGAGCATGTAGATGTTGGATTGAGCCGTAGTACCGATGGCGGGAGAACATGGGAGAAAATGAGATTGCCGCTTTCTTTCGGAGAGACCGGAGGCTTGCCGGCTGCCCAAAATGGGGTAGGAGACCCTTCTATCTTGGTCGATACAAAGACAAATACAGTGTGGATTGTCGCGGCGTGGACACACGGTATGGGGAATCAACGGGCATGGTGGAGTTCACAGCCGGGAATGGAAAAGAGCTATACGGCTCAACTCGTGATGACGAAGAGTACCGATGACGGCAAAACTTGGTCGAAGCCGATTAATATAACCGGGCAGGTGAAAGATCCTTCTTGGTATTTCCTACTTCAAGGGCCGGGACGAGGTATTACCATGCAGGACGGCACGTTGGTATTTCCCATTCAGTTCATAGATTCGACTCGTATTCCGAATGCTGGTATTATGTATAGTAAGGACCGGGGTAAAACTTGGAATATACATAATCTGGCACGGACAAATACGACAGAGGCTCAGGTCGTGGAGATAGAGCCGGGAGTGTTGATGTTGAATATGCGGGATAACCGGGGAGGAAGCCGAGCCGTAGCCATAGAACCCGTGTGTATGGCGAGTCTGATTCATGTTCGTGCCGAAGATAATGTATTGGGTAGGGATATCCTTCTTTTCTCGAATCCCAACACGAAGAAGGGGCGCAACCATATTACGATTAAAGCCAGTTTAGATAAAGGCCTGACGTGGTTGCCAGAAAATCAAGTGATGTTGGACGAAGATGAGGGGTGGGGATATACCTGTCTGACCATGATCGATCGTGAGACAGTGGGTATTTTATATGAGAGTAGCGTGGCTCACATGACTTTCCAAGCTATTAAGTTGAAAGACTTAATTCGGGAGTAACAATTCTCCATTTTGTTAAAAGTGCTAAATTTAAACATTTCGCAGAACGTGTGGTTAAACCTTTGGACAAAAACAGAGTCTTATAAACAGATTCGCGAATAAATAAATTGAAGAAAACTTTTTAATGAAAGGAGAAAATTTATGAAAAAGGCAATAGTATCGTTCGCTCTTGTTCTCGTTTTATCGATGAGTTCATTTGCCGGTAATAAAGTAAAGAACGAACGGAAAGAGAAATGTGAATTCCCTTGTGAACAAATGGTGAAAGATTTGAATCTTAGCGAAAAACAGCTTTCTCAATTAAAAGAAGCCGATAAGACGTTCGATACGGAAGTAAAAGCGATTCGAGAGAAAAAGAGGGAATTTGAGAAATCGAATCGAGAATCGATGAAAGCGGCTAAGGTTCGTCGGGATTCCACATTTAAATCTATTCTAACCAAAGATCAGTATATTCAGTATTTGGAACAGAAAGTGGCACGATTGGAAAAACGAGCAGCCCGCGATTCTTGGCGTGAAAGATTTAGGGCTCCATTTATGGGGAAAGATATGAAGCAGGGGCGTCTTAATCCCTTGCCGTGGAGTGAAAAGAATGTAGAAAAATAAAGAACAGTGAATAAATAGGTTTTCGGTAGGAAAGAAAGGCTGCTATGCATTGCATAGCAGCCTTTGCTTTTTTTATCTCGTTTCAGTTACGAAATACGATTTGGTCATTTTCGGTATCGACTATGATAGGCTTCGATCGGTCTACTTTCTGAGCCAGCAGGTCTTTCGACAACTGGTTCAAGATAAGCCGGTGTATCACTCGTTTTACCGGACGTGCTCCAAACTCAGGGTCGTAGCCTTCGGCTGCAATCAAGCCCAGAGCTTTGGGTGTAATTTCGAGGGTGACACCGTTTTTCTCCAACATCTTTTTGATGTTGTCGATTTGTAACGACACAATCTCTTCGATTTCTTTCTCGCTCAACGGGGTGAACATAATCGTTTCGTCTATACGGTTGAGAAATTCGGGACGTATGGTTTGTTTCAACATATTCAAGACCGCTTCTTTTGTCTTTTCGATGACTTCGGTTTTGTTGGCAGGAGTCATCTTTTCAAAATTTTCGCGTATCAAGGCGGAACCCATATTCGAAGTCATGATGATAATGGTGTTTTTGAAATTAACCAATCGGCCTTTGTTATCGGTCAATCGTCCGTCATCGAGTACTTGCAACAGAATGTTGAAGATGTCGGGGTGAGCCTTTTCGATTTCGTCGAACAAAACCACCGAATAAGGTTTACGCCTGATCGCTTCGGTCAGTTGGCCACCTTCGTCGTATCCAACGTATCCCGGAGGGGAACCGATGAGACGGGTGGCACTGAATTTCTCTTGATATTCACTCATGTCGATACGAGTCATCATGTTCTCATCGTCAAACAGATATTCGGCAAGAGCTTTCGCTAACTCGGTTTTACCCACACCGGTCGTAC
>OHFG01000983.1_pt1 | contig 15729 bp, 9 predicted proteins | sample 1567411 | NCBI WGS metagenome assembly OHFG01 (sample SAMEA3879563, study PRJEB24766) | human gut metagenome | biome: human-associated habitat; feature: feces | place: USA | collected 1985/1987
TCGGGTATGCTTGCAATGAGACGGATAATTATATGCCGTTGTCGCTCGATTTGTCTCACTTGTTGCTTACCGAGCTGGCCGTTATCCGCCGGGAGGCTTCGGCAATGACCTATCTGCGCAAAGGGAAGGTGACTTCGTATTTGCGTCCCGACTCCAAATCGCAAGTAACCATCGAATATAATGAACGGAACGAACCTGTGCGGGTGCATACGATCGTATTGTCGACCCAGCACGACGAATTCGTGACTCCGGCCGACGACTCGAAAGAGGCTCAGGAAGCGGCCGACCGGGAGATGTTGCAGACGATTTACAACGATGTGAAACAGGTGTTGTTACCTCGTGTTATCGCACAACTGCCCGAACGGGTACGAACCTTGTTCGACGACCAGTTGATTTTATTAGTGAATCCTACCGGCAAATTCGTAATCGGCGGGTCGCAAGATTATCGTCGACACGTATGGCGGCAAAGGTGGTCACGGAGGTGGCGCATTTTCGGGAAAAGATCCCTCGAAGGTAGACCGTTCGGCCGCATACGCCGCTCGTCATATTGCCAAGAATTTGGTAGCGGCAGGGGTGTCGGACGAGATTCTGGTGCAGGTGTCGTACGCCATAGGAGTCGCCGAACCGGTGAGTGTTTATGTGAATACTTACGGTAAATCGCACGTGTCGATGAGCGATGCCGAGATAGCCCGACGGGTGTGCGAGATTTTCGACATGCGTCCGAAAGCTATCGAGGAACGTTTGAAGTTACGTAATCCTATTTATGAGGAGACGGCGGCTTACGGTCACATGGGAAGAAAACCGCAAACTGTCGTGAAGACATTCAAATCGCATTATAACCCCGAACCGATCGTTCGTGAGGTAGAGCTGTTCACTTGGGAGAAACTTGATTATGTCGAAGTCGTGAAAAAGGCTTTCGGAATGGCATGATGAGGATTCGAGCGATCGTATGTGCCGGTTTTGCCACGGTGATATGATTCCTTGATAATGGGATATTCATGGGAAATATTATATGACTATGAATTATATAGATATAGATAGTTCGCAGCATGAGCTTTACGACTCGTGGCGGAAATTGTATACTGTCAGTTTCCCTATCTTCGAGCAGCGGACGCAAGAGCAGCAGGAAAAAGCGTTCTCGTGTGCCGATTATCATTTGGTAGGGTATAGCGAAGGGGATATGTTTGTCGGATTTATCTCCTATTGGGAGTTTAGCAGTTATAGGTATATAGAGCATTTCGCAGTGCATCAAGGATTACGAGGACGGGGGTATGGAAGCGAAATTTTGAATGCGTTTCTCCGCTCGACCTCTAAAATTGTTTTGCTGGAAATCGATCCTGTCGTTGATTCTGTTTCGAGAGCTCGTTTGAGATTTTACCGAAAGTGCGGCTTCCATGAGAACCCTTTTGCCCATACGCATCCTCCCTATCGGGAGGGTTATCCGCCTCATTCGTTGGTTGTGCTTACATCTCCCCGGTCTATAACAGAAAATGAGTACCGGATTTTTAGCACGGACTTGACCGAGGTCGTGATGCAACAAGGATAAAATTTCGAGTCCTTTTGTTCGGAGGAGTATAAAAAAGGTGTATTCAAAGAGCGGGGCTTGTACGATTTACAAGCCCCGCTCTTTGAATATATTGTGTTTCGATTAGGAATGATGGGAGGCTATAAAGAAGAGGATCTGCCGATTAGTGGGGATATCGGTTCAATCGGAAATCAGAGGGGATTGTCTTTTTATATTTCTACCCCTATATAATCTTTTCAACCCCTCCGTCCTTCGGACACCTCCCCTATATTTTGTTTGACAACCAAACACAGGGGAGGAGGTGAATCCCCATAAAGCTCCGAAGGAGTAAAAACTGTTAATGTGATACTTTCAATCCTCTCCCTCTGCTCATCGTAGATGAGATAGGGGGAGTGCCCGCAGGGCGAAGGGGTTGAACTCTACAACCAAATGATCTTTTTCAACCCTTCTCCTTAGAAACTATTGTTTCTTCGGTGTCTCCTCTATATGGCTAACATAGTACCCCGTAATACTACGGGACACGGCAGGGGAGGAGTAGTACGCTTTGTACAGAAATTTAAGCAAGAATCAACCTTTCACCGAAAAGTCCGGAATGTGTTTGTCGGCAAGTGATTGCTAAAATTCATGCCTACCCTACGGATTTTCTACTGGATCGAAAAAGCTATGTGTGAAGGAGGAATCAGTAATTGCTGAAATTCTGGGGTTTGATGACGAACCCTACTCTCAGGCGAGAATGGAATTTGTTATAGTCGAGTAGTCCTTCGCCGTAACCGTTGTAATATTGTATAAAGAAATATTGGTTTTCGTTGGGGAATAAGCGGGCATTCAGTTCGATAACGGTGTTGAAATTGAAATTCCAGCCGCTCCGCTTGGTGAGAATGACGGTAGCTCCGAACCGACGATTGTCACTTATGTAACTACCTGCTAATTGAAAAATACCGCAGTATTTGAGGATATCCCGGTTGTTCCCGCTGTCGATGATAGGTATCCATGTTTTGAATTGAAGCTCTACATTGCGATCGACGGCGAGCGCACCCATAAACGAGATTTTATTCCAACTGCGAGACCAAATGCTGTCTTTCCCGTTCGATTCATGCTCGATCAGGAGCGAGACTTGTCCGATAAGTCTATTTCGATGTATGACCAGATGCGATAGCCCTATGCCGGGATTGAAGTTGAGATCGTACATCGGGAGAGATTCTTGAAAGACATTCCAAAATGCTTTTTGCGTATAGGTTATAAAGAGGTAGGTGTCGAATGGAAGTTTACTTTTTGTAAGTCTCTGGCTGATGCTTAGTTGGAATTTTACATCGGAATTTTTATTGGTCGGTTTGCTCCCGATGGTCGTACCCCCGATAAAGTAGTTGTCTTTGTATAGTGAAAAATAAGGTCTTTTGTCCAGCTCTTCACGCACGCTGTCGGGATTGTATCGGGGGACATCGTTTCGGATTTGGGTAAAACCCGAAACACAGGGCAGAATTATCAGCAAGAGGATAAACAATCGTTTCATATACAAATATAACAAATGGTGGGAGAAATGAAAAATGAACTTGTTCATTTTTTTATTTCGAACCGCATCTATATCCGATACATTCCGATATAGATAATTGTGCAAATATATGCTATATCGGCTTTATTTTATAGGTAAAAAGGTCGTTCTTTTTCGCCGGTTTTTCCATTGTTGTCGGGTTTTATACTTTGTTTTGCCCGGATATTGTTTTGCTCCTCCCGTAAAATCCAGTACATTTGCAAGAAATGAAAATGTTTTTTGCATGAATAAAATAGGTGCGGTACTGTGTATTTGTGTCCTTTTGCTGTCGGGTTGCGGCGGCAAGGATAACGAGTTTGTCGTGGAGGGAACTATCAATAATTTGGGAGGACGCCCTATTTATGCCGTTTATGGTCTTGAAAACGGCATTGTCGTAGATACTCTCCGTCCGCAGAATGGTTTTATCACATTCAAAAACTCGGCTTCGGAACTTATTCCCATACAGTTTTATTATTTCGATAAAACGTCCTTGACCAAGATATATGTGCAGAACGGCGACCGGATAGAATTGTCGGGCGACGGGCAGGATCCTTTCGGGTTGAGAGTGAAAGGAAGTTCTCTAAATAAGGATTTGTTTAAGTTCAATCAAGAGAATAAAGAGTTGTTGCAGTCTTGGTCGGCAGAAAGGAACATTTCGGCATCGGGAATGAGAACCCGGCGATACGAGCAGTTGAGCAAGGAGCTGCAAGGCGTTGTGGCAAAGTATGTAGGCGAACATAAAGATTCGCCCGTGAGCGCTATTTTGTTAGATGATTATGTATTGGGAAGGGTGAGCGATGCGTTTTGCGATTCGTTGATCGGTTTGTTGGACGACCGTGTACTGTCGGCTCCGCCGGCCACAGCATTGGAAATGTATCGACAATTTGAAACCATACAGAAGAGTGACACCGTATTACCTTATTTATCATTGACTACGGTGGCCGATACGACCGAACTGCTGAATCCCCGAGAAGCCCAAGCGACCCTGCTTTGTTTTTGGGCTGCCGAGACACCCGGAACACAGAGGTACAGCGGCTTTTTAAGGGAGATAGCAGAACGATACGATTCGTTGGTGCGGGTCGTGGAAATTTCGCTGGATAGGGACAGCGCCGTATGGAAGGAGCGAATCGAGGCCGATTCGGCCGTATGGGCCCGGCGGTGGGCGAAAGGCGGTTATCTTTATCCGGGGGTGAAAGAGCTTCATATCCAAAGCATACCTTATCTGTTGGTCGCCGATTCTTTGGGGCGGATTGTCGCCAGAGGGCTTTCGCCCGACTCTTCGAGAGTTTATATCGAACGTTTAGTAACACCATAACCTATTACTGCAAAATCTATTACTATGTTGGTGAAAGTTTTTGGCGCAGCCGTGCAGGGTATCGATGCTCTTGTAGTGACTATCGAGGTGAACTGTTCGCAGGGTATCCGTTTCTTTATGGTGGGATTGCCCGATGCCGCCGTGAAAGAGAGCCACGAGCGGATTGTCTCGGCCGTGGAACATAACGGTTACAGATTTCCGAGGAAACAGGTAATCGTGAACATGTCGCCTGCCGATATACGCAAGGAAGGGGCGGCGTATGATTTGCCTTTGGCCGTGGGGATTTTGGCAAGCGACGAGAAGATAAAAACGGGTAAATTGAGCGAGTATATGTTGATGGGGGAGTTGTCTCTCGACGGCTCCATTCTTCCTATCAAGGGGGCGTTGCCCATAGCTATCAAAGCAAGGGAGGAGGGTTTCAAGGGGTTGATTATTCCCAAAGCCAATGTTCGCGAGGCCGCGGTAGTCAATCATCTCGATGTGTATGGAGTAGAGAATATCACCGAGGTGATTCGTTTCCTGAACGGGGAGATCGAGCTGGAACCGACGGTGATCGATACTCGTGCGGAATTTTTCAGGGAATATACCCATTTCGATTTGGATTTCAGCGATGTTAAAGGTCAGGAGAGTGTCAAGAGGGCTTTCGAAGTAGCAGCGGCCGGCGGACATAACATCATACTCATAGGGCCTCCGGGCGCCGGAAAATCGATGATGGCGAAGCGGTTGCCTTCTATACTTCCGCCTCTCACATTGCAGGAAGCACTCGAAACGACCAAGATACATTCGGTCGCCGGACGCATGGAGAGGGGTAGTTCGTTGTTGTCGCAACGGCCGTTCCGGTCGCCGCATCATACCATATCGTCGGTAGCGTTGGTGGGCGGCGGGGCTTTTCCCCAGCCGGGTGAAATTTCATTGGCACACAACGGGGTGCTTTTTCTCGACGAGTTGCCCGAGTTTTCACGTCAAGTACTCGAAGTAATGCGTCAACCGCTCGAAGACCGCAAGATAACGATAGCACGTGCGAAATACTCGATAGAATATCCCGCCGGGGTGATGTTGGTCGCTTCGATGAATCCTTGTCCTTGCGGATATTATAACCACCCGGAAAAAGAGTGTATATGCAGCCCGGGAACGATACAACGTTATTTGGGAAAAATTTCGGGCCCTCTGCTCGACCGCATAGACATACAAGTGGAGATCGTTCCCGTCCCGTTCGAGAAAATCTCCGACACCCGTCCGTCGGAGTCGAGCGAGTCGATTCGTCGACGAGTCATTGCCGCAAGAGAAATTCAAGCCGCACGCTTCGCCGACTATCCCGGCATTCATTGCAATGCCCAAATGACTACCCGGTTATTGAACCGATTCGCTGTCCCCGATGAGGCGGGATTGAAACGGCTGAAAGATGCGATGAACCGTTTCCACCTGTCGGCACGGGCCTACGACCGTATTTTGAAAGTGGCTCGTACCATTGCCGATTTGGAAGGTAGCGAAGGGGTACAGGTGCAACACATCAACGAAGCGGTGAATTACCGAAATCTCGACCGGGAAAATTGGGGGGATAGGTAGAAATTGTTTATCTTGCAGACCTATATTAAAGTATAGTGAAACTCAGATGTAACGATATGAAGAACATAACCGTATTTTTGGCATCCAGCGACGAGTTGAAAAACGACCGTAACAGTTTTCATTCATTGGTGGCTTCTTTGGACGAAATTTTCGAGCCTCGGGGATATCGCATAAGGTGCAGACGTTGGGAAGATTTTTCGGCATTTTGCACCGGAACCCGTACTCAGGACGACTACAACCGCATAGTACGTGCCAGCGATATTTGTATCTGTATGTTTCATCGCAAAGCGGGAGAATACACCATAGAGGAGTTCAATCAAGCCTTAGACGAATATGTGAAGAATCAGAGTCACCCCAAGACATTTGTCTATATTCGTGCCTTGATAGAAGGTGAAATGGAGGACGAGGCATTGAAACGATTCAAGGAAGATTTGTTCGATCGGGTGGGGCATTATTGGTGCAACTATGCCACCGACGATGCCATGAAGTTGCATTTTGTCATGCAGTTGGAGCGGATCATTCCATCGGTATCGGGCAACGCTTCCGTAACCGAGGGTAACCACTTTAAGATAGAGAACGGAGTCGTTTCGCTTTACGGCCACAAGATAGCCGAACTGGACAATCTCTCTTTTGCCGCCGAGAATCCGGAATACCTTTCGTTGAAAGAGTCCATTGCCCGATTGAATACAGAGATCGCCCGACTGAGAGCGACCGGTGTCGCCGAGCTTCAACCGATGATTGACGAGAAACAGGCAGAACTATACAAGAAACGGGAAAGTCTCAACCGATTGGAGAGCCAGCTGTTCGATCTTGCTCTGTCCATCAACAAGCTGATCGGGAGCGGAACGCCGGTGAGCGAGCGCAAACGGTTGGCGATAGAGATGTTCGAGCGAGGGAACAGCAAAGGGGTCGTGGAGATTTTGAATGAAAAAGATATCGCCGCCGATGCCGCTCAGGCCCGCAAGGAGATAGAGCAAGGGAAACTACTGGTCGATTCCGGTCGGTCGCTTATCGAGGCGGGACTTCAAAAGACACGATCGTTGGCCGAGGAGTATGTTTTGCGGGCAAAGGCTTTGATGACAGACTATGCAGAGCCTCGTCGCTTCGAATTGGCTTGCCATGCCTATGAGCAGGGTATCGAGCTGGTCCGTGCCAACCTTTCGGAGGAAGAGTTGGCAAAAAGTTTGTTTGAGTATGGTTGTTTTTTACAGGCAAACAAACGATACGATTTGGCGGAAGTTCGTTATCGAGAAAATTTAGACATCTACCAACGACTTGCGGCCATTAGTCCACAGGTCTACGAGCCGGACTTGGCAATGGTTCAAAATAATTTAGGTACTTTGTACGAAGATACCCGACGTTACGGGGAGAGCGAGGAGATGTTCCTTTCTGTCATGGAGATTCGTCGACGGCTCGTGGCAGCGAATCCACAGGTGTACGAGCCGGATTTGGCGGGGATACAAAATAATTTAGGTATTTTGTATAAAGATACCCAACGTTATGAGGATAGCGAGAAGATGTATCTCTCCGCCATGGAGATTTATAGACGGCTCGCGGCAGTGAATCCACAGGTCTACGAGCCGGATTTGGCAATGGCTCAAAGTAATTTAGGTACTTTGTACAAAGATACCCGACGTTATGAAGATAGCGAGAAGCTGTGTCTTTCCGCCATGGAAATTCGACGACGACTTGCAGCGGCGAATCCACAGGTTTACGAGCCGGATTTGGCAATGACACAATATAACTTAGGCTGTTTGTACAGCGACACCCAACGTTATGAGGATAGCGAGAAGATGTATCTTTCCGCCATGGAAATTCGACGACGACTTGCAGTGGCGAATCCACAGGTTTACGAGCCGGATTTGGCAGATACTCAGTATAACTTAGGTTGTTTGTATTACAATATCCAACGTTATGAGGAGAGCGAGGAGATGTATCTCTCTGCCTTGGAGGTTTATCAACGGCTTACGGCAGTGAATCCACAAGTGTACGAGCCGTATTTAGTACGAGCGTGCAATAACCTTTCATTCTTATTTCTCGCTCAGGGCAATTTTGAAGAAGCTGAACGGTATGCCCGTGAGGGAGCAAAATATGATTCTACTCATCATACTATTTATACAAATCTTGCGGCATCCCTTCTTCTTCAAGGTCGATATGCCGAGGCGGAAGAGATATACCTGCGATACAAGGAAGAGTTAAAAGAGGACTTTCTCTCGGATTTCGAAGATTTCTATCAACGGGGAATTATTCCCCCGGAACGGGAAGACGATGTGGAACGGATAAAAAAGCTGTTGTCGAAATAGGCAGAGACATACATTCGATCGGGATCGCTGCGGGTGCGGATTAGGGAGTGTAACGCATCATTGGATAAACGAGCCGAGTCGCTTGTATACTATACAGAAAAACAGAATTCGGATATGGAAACAAAGAAAAACACACGTTTGTTGTCATTGGATACCCTTCGGGGATTCGATATGCTTTTTATTATGGGTTTCGCCCCGTTGGTAGTCGCCTTGAATGCCTTGCACCCGACGGCGGTGGGCGATGTCATAGCGGGGCACATGCGGCACGTCCCGTGGGACGGGTTTACCCAGCACGATATGATATTCCCTCTGTTCTTGTTTATCGCAGGTATATCTTTCCCGTTTTCATTGGCCAAGCAAAGGGGGAGCGGATCGAGCGACAAACACATTTACCTGAGGGTTCTCCGCCGGGGTGTCACCCTCGTTTTGCTGGGATTCTTGTATAACGGATTCTTACAGTTGAATTTCCCCGATGTGCGCTTGGCAAGCGTTTTGGGGCGTATCGGGCTGGCGTGGATGTTCGGGGCTTTCATTTACATGAGTTTGAAAAAGTCGGTACAATATGGTTTGATTGTTTTTATCTTGGTGGGTTATTGGTTGCTGTTGGCCTTTGTGCCGGCTCCCGATGCTGCGGGAGCTTCCCCTCTTTCTATCGAAGGGAATCTGGTCGGATATATCGATCGGCATTGTTTGCCGGGGAAATTGATATACGGTAATTTCGACCCGGAGGGCCTGTTGAGCACGCTTCCGGCGATAGCCACGGCATTATTGGGAATTTATGCGGGAGAAATCGTCCGTTCCACCCGCTTGGGAAGCGGAGAGAGAAAGAGTTTGCTGTTGTCGGGAATCGGTGTTGTGTTGGTCGCCATAGGGCTGATTTGGAATACCGTATTTCCGATTAACAAAATGCTTTGGAGCAGTTCGTTTACCTGTTTCGTGGGAGGGCTTTCGTTCTTGTCATTCGCTTTGTTCTATTATATCGTCGATGTGAAAGGGTGGAAATCGTGGACTCTCTTTTTCCGAGTGATAGGACTAAATTCGATAACGATTTATCTGGCGCAGCAGGTGGTAGGATTTTCTCACATGAATAAGTTTTTGTTCGGAGGTATATCCCAATGGGTGGGAGAATGTGCCGGCGAGCCTGCCGGTGCGGTCGTCCTTCGTGCAGGATATGTCGCTTGTTGCTGGTTCTTTCTCTATTTTCTGTATCGGAAAAATATTTTCCTGAAAGTATAGTTTGTCGGTGGTGAACTCGTTCCATCTCATCTACGATGAGCGGGGGAGAGAAGTCTTGTCTCTGTTGCTTTTACTGCTGGTATTTCTTTAACCCCTCCGTCCTACGCTATATTTTGCGTTGTAAAACACCCCGTAGTGCTACGGGACACGGCAAGGGGAGGAGTGAAATGTTTCGAATGTTACAAGGTCTGGCGGGAGGAGGGAGAGAGCTGTTTCAATAGAGAAGCATAAATCTTACTCGTCGTTTTAAGAGCTGACTTTTTGTTTTTCGAAACGCAGGGGAGAGGAGGAAACGGGGAGTGGCAGCGATGAAGTGAGGAATAGAAAAAATAAAAACAGTTTCTTACATTTTTTTAATTTCACAATTCCGGTCGAAAATGTTATCTTTGTTTCTCTTAAACAGGATTATTCATACGAATATAAAAGAAATATATCGTGGCCAAGGAAATTGTCGAAACTCCGCTGATGAAACAGTATATCGAGATGAAAGCCAAGCATCCCGATGCGATATTGCTTTTCAGGGTGGGGGACTTTTATGAAACGTTTTCGGACGATGCTTTGGTGGCATCGGAAATATTGGGGATTACATTAACTCGCCGGGCAAATGGAGCCGCCCAGTATGTGGAGTTGGCCGGTTTTCCCCATCATGCTCTCGATACTTACCTTCCTAAATTGGTGCGTGCCGGGAAACGGGTGGCTATTTGCGAACAGCTGGAAGACCCGAAACTGACAAAAAAATTGGTTAAGCGCGGCATTACGGAATTGGTAACACCGGGCGTGTCTATTAACGACAATATTCTCGATCACCGAGAGAATAATTTCTTGGCGGGTGTTCATTTCGGGAAAGGTAACAAAGAGGGTGTGGCTTTTCTCGATATATCGACAGGTGAGTTCTTGACCGCCGAGGGAGATTTCGACTATGTGGACAAGCTGTTGGGCAATTTCTCTCCGAAAGAGGTGCTGTTCGAACGCACGAAACGGAAATTGTTCGAGGAGCATTTCGGTTCCCGTTTTTTTACTTTCGAGTTGGACGATTGGGTTTATACCGAGGATGCCGCTTCGGATCGCTTATTACGTCACTTCGAGACGAAAAACCTCAAAGGTTTCGGAATTCACAATATGCCCAACGCCATTATCGCCGCGGGGTCTCTGCTTCATTATTTGGATATTACGCAACATACGCAGATTTCGCACATTACATCGCTGTCTCGTATCGAGGAGGAGCGATATGTGCGATTGGATAAATTCACGGTGCGGAGTCTCGAATTGCTTTCTCCGATGAACGAAGGTGGAAAAAGCCTGCTCGACGTGATAGACCGGACTGTCACCCCGATGGGGGCGCGTATGCTCAAACGGTGGGTTGTCTTTCCGTTGAAAGATGTGAAGCCTATCGAGGATCGGTTGAACGGAGTGGAGTTCTTTTTCCGCCACCCCGAAGTTAGGGAGGTTATCGATCCGCAACTCGATACGATAGGCGATATGGAACGCCTCATTTCGAAAGTAGCGGTGGGGCGTATTTCGCCTCGCGAGGTGGTTCAGTTGAAGGTGGCATTGTCGGCGATAGAGCCTATCAAGGCTGTTTGCGAGCAGAGCGATGAACCTGTATTGCAACGTATCGGGGAGCAACTGAATTGCTGTACGATCATCAGGGACCGAATCGAACATGAAATTAATCCCGATGCGCCCAATTTGGTGAATCGGGGAGGAATTATCCGCAAGGGGGTGAACGACGAACTCGACGAGTTGCGAGAAATTTCCTATTCGGGGAAAGACTATTTGTTGCACGTGCAGCAGCGCGAGAGTGAGAAAACGGGTATTCCCAGCTTGAAAATCGGGTATAACAACGTATTCGGGTATTACATCGAAGTGCGCAATACTCACAAGGACAAGGTTCCTTCCGATTGGATCAGAAAGCAGACGTTGGTGAGTGCAGAGCGTTATATCACCCAAGAGTTGAAAGAATACGAGGAGAAGATTTTGGGGGCGGAAGAGAAGATTCTTTCATTGGAAACGCAGTTGTTCAATGATTTGATTCTTGCATTGACGGAGTATATTCCTGCCATACAACTCGATTCCAATCTCATTGCGCGGCTCGACTGCCTGTTGTCGTTCGTGAAGTCGGCCGTGGAAAACCGGTATATTCGTCCCGAAGTAAACGATTCGCTGGTTATCGACATCAAGGAAGGACGTCACCCGGTTATCGAGAAACAGTTGCCACCGGGCGAACCCTACATCAGCAACAGTGTCGAGCTCGACAACGACAAGCAGCAAATCATGATGATAACGGGACCCAACATGGCTGGTAAATCGGCGTTGTTGCGCCAGACCGCTTTGATTGTTCTGATGGCTCAGATAGGAAGTTTCGTTCCGGCCGAGGCCGCTAAGATAGGGATTGTGGACAAGATTTTCACTCGTGTAGGGGCATCGGACAATATCTCGCTCGGCGAATCTACCTTTATGGTCGAGATGACCGAGGCAGCCGATATTCTCAACAATCTGTCGGAGCGGAGTTTGGTTCTGTTCGACGAGTTGGGACGGGGAACGAGTACTTACGACGGTATATCTATCGCGTGGGCTATTGTCGAGCACATACACGAACACCCCAAAGCTCGTGCCAAGACGTTGTTCGCTACCCATTATCACGAGCTGAACGAAATGGAACGTACTTATAAACGCATTGTCAATTATAACGTTTCGGTAAAAGAGGTCGACAACAAGGTGATATTCTTGCGGAAATTGGTACGCGGCGGGAGTGAGCACAGTTTCGGTATCCATGTGGCGAAGCTGGCCGGTATGCCCCAGAGCATCGTCAAGCGGGCCAACCAGATTTTGAAACAGTTGGAGTCGGAGAACCGCCAGAACGGTATCGCCAAGCCTACCGCCGAAATCGCTTCGTCGAGAGGTGGCATGCAGTTGAGTTTTTTCCAACTGGACGATCCTGTGCTTTCACAGGTTCGGGACGAAATTTTACAGGTCGATATCAATAACCTTACACCGGTAGAAGCATTGAATAAACTGAACGAAATACGAAAAATAATCACCGGGAAATAGAACGGTTTGTTTATGATGAAGAGAAGCGATTTTGAAATTATGGCGCCGGTGGGTTCGTACGATTCTTTGACGGCGGCCATACAGGGAGGGGCCGATTCGGTGTACTTCGGTATCGAGGGGCTGAATATGCGAGCCCGTTCGTCGAATAATTTTACGATAGACGATTTACACGAGATCGTGCGTATTTGTAACGAGCATCACATAAAGAGTTATCTGACGGTCAATACCGTTATCTACGACGAAGATATACCTCTGTTACATCGTATTATCGATGCGGCGAAGGAGGCCGGGCTCTCGGCTATTATCGCCAGCGATGTGGCGGCTATGACCTATGCCCGCGAGATAGGGGTAGAGGTGCATTTATCGACCCAGTTGAATATTTCCAATACCGAGGCGTTGCGATTCTATGCCCGTTTTGCCGATGTGGTGGTGCTGGCTCGGGAGTTGAATATGGAGCAGGTAGCCCGTATTCACGAAGCCATTTTGCGGGATCGTATCGTGGGGCCGGGCGGAGAACCGGTACGTATAGAGATGTTCTGTCACGGGGCATTGTGCATGGCTGTGTCCGGCAAATGTTATTTGAGCCTTCACGAAATGAATGCTTCGGCGAATCGGGGGGCTTGTATGCAGATTTGCCGCCGTTCATACGAAGTGAAAGACAAGGAGACCGGTAACGAGTTGGAAGTGGATAACGCTTACATCATGTCGCCGAAGGACTTGAAAACGATACATTTCCTGAACAAACTGATCGATTCGGGGGTGCGGGTATTTAAAATCGAAGGTCGCGCAAGGGGACCGGAATATGTGCGTACGGTCGTTTCGTGTTACAACGAGGCCATCGAGTCTTATTTGAACGACGACTTTACCGACGAGAAGATCGCACAGTGGGACGAGCGGCTCGCTACCGTCTTTAATCGAGGGTTCTGGAACGGATATTATTTGGGTCAGCGCTTGGGCGAATGGACTCACAATTATGGCTCGGGAGCCACGAAACGAAAGATATATATAGGCAAGGGCGTGAAGTATTTTTCCAACCTCGGTGTGGCCGAATTTCTCATGGAGAGCGGTTCGTTGAGCGTGGGAGACGAGATACTCGTCACCGGCCCGACGACCGGTGCGCTTATCCGCAAGGTAGAGGAGATACGAGTCGATTTGAAACCGGTGCAAAAGACGGTAAAAGGCGAGCGGTTCTCGATGCGTATCGATGAGAAGATACGACCGTCGGATAAATTATTTAAATGGGTGGATAGTTCGGAACTTAATACAAAATAAAGATGTTCATGAAACGGGCGATAGTTATATTTTGTGGAATCGTATGCACCGGACAGCTTTTGGCCGCCAAGCCGGGAATCCCGGCTTATAACGATGACAGGGCTTTGATAGATAGGGGAATCTTTCTCTTTCAAGAGAAGAACTGTGCGGGTTGTGCCGATGTGATGAAAGAGGTTTGTGAAGGCGATTTGTCGCCGGAGCAGCGGGAAACGGCCGACTGGTATATAGCTCTTTCGGAAGCCCGCAATTATTCGCCGCAGGCTGTACGGCGGTTGACGGATTTTTTGCGAAATTATCCGGATTCTAAACATACTTTGCAGGCTCGGTTGGCATTGGCCGATTATTATTACGACAGTCAAGATTATGCAAAAGCCTTGAAAGCCTATCAGACGGTAAATGTGAGTCTGTTGACCGGCGACGAGGAGGACCGGTGGGGATATCGCACGGCATGTTCTTTGTTGAAGACCGGTAATCCCGATGCGGCGAAACCGCTGTTTCAGCTTCTAATCGGGAAAGAGAGATTTCGGACAGGAGCCACTTTCTACCTTTCGTATATACAGATGAACGAGGGCGACGATAGAGCCGCTTTAAGTGGATTCTCGAAAGTGGCGGACGACAGGAGTTTCGGCTATGCCGCACGGCTGCACATGTTGCAGATTTATTTCGGGCAAAAACGTTTCGCACAGGTATTGTCCGAGGGTAAAGCGTTGTTGTCCCGTCCGTCTTCCGATGCCGACTTATACACCGAGCTTCTTCGGTTGCTCGGCGAAAGCGCTTATCAAGAAGGAGACGATAAAGCGGCGACGGAATATTTGGAAAGGTATCTGCAACGATGTCGCAAACCCGAACGCTCTTCTCTTTATGTCATGGGTGTCATGGCCTATCGCCGGGGAGAAGATAGCGAGGCGATCGATTATTTGGGGCGTGTGACCGGCGTGGACGATGCTCTTTCTCAAAATGCTTATCTTTATATCGGGCAAGCCTATTTGCGAGCGGGAGATAAAAATAATGCCCGCATGGCGTTCGAGATGGCTTCACAAGGAAATTACGACCGTCAGGTTCGGGAAACGGCGCTTTACAACTATGCGCTCTGCCTGTATGATCGCACGGCTTCACCTTTCGATAACTCGGTGGGTGTGTTCGAACGTTTCTTGAACGAGTTTCCCGGTTCTCGCTATGCCGACAAGATTAACGACTATTTGGTAGAGGTTTACATGACGACCCGTAATTATCGGTCGGCACTGGCGTCTATCGATAAAATACGGAAGCCCGACGGGAAAATACTCGCCGCTAAGCAGCGCATTCTTTTCCAGTTGGGGACAGAGGCTTTCACCAATGCCCGTATCGCCGATGCCGAAAGTTTGTTTAGCCGGGCGATCGCTGTGGGAAACTATGATACCGATATACGGGGTAAGGCTGCGTTTTGGCTCGCCGAGTGCCAATATCGTCGGGAACAATACGATATCGCTGCCCGGAATTATTCGGCATATCTTTCTTCCAGCAAGGACAAGCGGAGTGAAATGTATTCGCTGGCGTGGTACGATTGGGCCTACTGTCAATTCAAACAGCATAACTTCTCGCAAGCCCTCGACGGTTTTTCCCGGTATGTCTCCGTACAGACCGGAGGAAATCGAAGTATGCTTGCCGATGCCTATTCCCGGATAGGCGATTGCTATTATTATGCCCGTCGGTTCGCCGATGCCGAGCAATATTATGCCCGAGCCCAAGAGGCCGATGTCGCGAACGGAGATTATGCCCTTTTTCAAAAAGCTTTCATGGCGGGATTGCAGAGGAATCACGAACGCAAAATAGAGTTGTTGGACAAATTGATTGTAGATTATCCCCGTTCGGGGTATCTGGCGAACGCATGGTTCGAAAAGGGACAGGCTTATACGATATTGAATAGGAATAACGATGCTATCGTATGTTACAA
>OHFG01001008.1_pt1 | contig 15414 bp, 19 predicted proteins | sample 1567411 | NCBI WGS metagenome assembly OHFG01 (sample SAMEA3879563, study PRJEB24766) | human gut metagenome | biome: human-associated habitat; feature: feces | place: USA | collected 1985/1987
GCGGAGCGGGTGGGATTCGAACCCACGGAACCTTGCGGTTCAACTGATTTCGAGTTAGAGTCGCTATTCGGACTTTGAAGGAAAACGGCAGAAACTCACGGACAATGCGAGAGTTTGCAACCCCTTGAAAAATCAGCACTTTTCCGCCCTTGAAGGTCAAAAATCCCGAAAGCCCAGACAGGGCAAGGAGTTCGAAAGAAATCCGGTTTTGGGGAGAAAAAAGCCCGTTGGGGAGAAGATGGGGAGAACTCGGGGAGAAATCACAGTCCAATGCAGATGACACCTACCGATACCGAACATCAAAATCAAGGTGGTTATCCGCATGACTGAAAGCATGAAATATTACGAATCCATCCGTCGCAAATACCCTGAGACGGTCACGAAGGATCAGTTCTACCAGATCGCTCATATCAGCAAAGCAACCGCTCTGCACCTTCTGCAAAACGGTTTAGTCCCGTGCAAAGATACGGGCAAAAAAACTCGCCGGTACACAATCCGCACCGACGATATAATCTTCTATTTGATTGACCGGGAACTTCACCCGGAGGTCTACCGCGCACCGGATCGCTGGTATCAGGAACGGTCAGGTCATTACAATTCGCGTGTCACCTATCGGAATGAGCTGACAAAGCTGTCCGAAGAGGAACGAGCCAGTTTCCGAAAATATATGGAAGATGAGTTTTGTCAGTACGGCGATCTGCTGACCGTCGTTGAAGTGGCTGAGGCAATCGGCTACTGCGATACTTCTCTTCATCGCTGGTGCAACGCAAAAAAGCTCAAATCGTTCAATATCTCCGGCAAGTTTCTCATCCCGAAGATCAGCCTTGTAGATTTCCTTGTTTCTCAGTACAGCTTCGACATTACACGGAAAACTTGGAAGCACACACTGCTCATCAAAGGTTTTCTTGATAGACTTGATACAACAGAATAATTCGTACAGCAAAGCCCCGTTATTGCACTGCGCATAGCAGAACAATAACGGGGCTTTTTCTATTTCTGACGAAAAACGGAGGTAAGCAAAATGTACCCGAAAGGTTGTTCCTTGGCATTTGAGGTCCTGATGCGGGAAACGCCCTATTCTCATTTCGATAGCGGCTGCGAAGGCATCATGCCGGAGTGCCGGTCATGTTGTTTTCATCGTCCCCATTGGAAATATCAGTCCTGCGTGTTTGCAGAGTGTCCCTACTCCTGCGTTCCCATTTCTACCATCAAAAATCAAAGAGGCACGCTTGCTGCCGGAAAGGAAGTCAATCATGGATAACAAGATCGAAGTCTTCAAGAATGAACAGTTTGGAGAAATCCGAACAACCCTGATCGAAAACGAGCCGTGGTTTGTAGCGGTAGACGTGTGCAGGGCTTTGGAGATCGGCAATTCGTCTCAAGCCATTTCGCGGCTGGATGCGGACGAGAAGATGATTACCCTCATTTCAAATGAGGGTAATAAGCGAGGCAATCCCAACATGACGGTGGTGAACGAGCCCGGACTTTACACGCTTATTCTGAGCAGCCGCAAACCCGAAGCCAAAGCCTTCAAACGCTGGGTCACACATGATGTCATCCCCATGATCCGCAAGACCGGCTGCTATATGACGGACTCTGTGCTGGAACGTATCCGCAAGGATCCGACGTTTACCTATACGCTGGCAAAGGTTATGCTCCGGGAAAAAGATCGTGCTGATGCGCTTGAGGCGGAACTGGATGCCGCAAAACCGAAGGCTGATTACTACGACGCCTTCGTCAACCCCTATGACTGCACCAATATCAGAACGACGGCGAAGGAACTGAAAATCCCGGAGCGTATATTTGTGAGATTTTTACTTGCGGAAGGCTATATGTTCCGATCTCCCTCCAATCAACTTCTTCCCTACAACAAAAAGAGCAACGAGGGACTGTTTATTGTCCGCGATGTTGTGACCTACCGTTTTACCGGCTCTCAGACCTTTTTCACCCCCAAGGGCAAGGAAGTGGTTCGCCTTCACTATATGCGCTTATATGGTGCAGAACACCCCGGCGGATTGGCAGGGTGATTATGTGTCCTTCCATCGCAACAATAGAACCCGTGACTTCACGGTCATGGGCAATATTCATCTGAGGGATAAGAACTTGTCCCTCAAAGCGGTCGGTCTTCTTTCAAAAATGCTGTCGTTCAATGATAGCTGGCAGTTTTCTACCCGTGGACTGGCGGCTATTTGCAAGGAAGGTCCCGACGCCATTCTCTCAACGCTCAAAGAACTTGAGGATAACGGCTACATTGTCCGTCACAGAGCAAGAGATGATAAGGGCAGACTTGTCACAACAGAGTTCGACATTTACGAGTCTCCACAAGCCGGTTCGCCGCACGGGGAAAACCCACACAGGGAAAATCCCGATGTGGCTAATCCAGACGTGGAAAACCCACACGGGGATTATCCCGCACAATTAAATACTGATCAAGTAATTACTCAAGAAAGAAATATTCTCTCAAAGAACAATCAATCCATCAATCTTGATGGGATGGATAGGATGGATGAGCGAAACAGGTATGAAGAAATTATCCGGCAAAATCTTGACTACGACATTCTCTGTCAGGATTCAAAGTTTGATAAAGACCGCTTCCAAGAGATGATCGACATCATGCTGGATGCCGTCTGCTCTACTGCCCCGACCATCCGCATCAACGGCGGGGATATGCCGCAGCAAGTGGTCAAATCCCGCTTTCTCAAGCTCAACAGCAGCCACATTGAGTACGTCTTTGAGGTCATGAACAAGAACCCGTCAGACATCCGCAATATCAAAGCGTATCTTCTGACGGCTCTCTACAACGCCTCTCTGACGATAGACAATTACTACTCCGCGCTCGTCAACCATGATTTCTACGGGCAGGATTACAGCTATGATGAAGACTGCCTATGAGGTCTTGTAGCATTGGCAGAAAAATGAAAAAGGAGGTCAGACATGAAGCTTATCTATCGCCGGATTGTGCCGCCTTAGCTTCGGCAGCAGTCCCAATAATCATTCCAACGAAAGGAGGTAAACGCCGCAATGCAGGATGAAGTCAACACCAAAGTTGTTGCAATCATGATCAAGGGCGGCAAAATCTCTGCCGAGGTGCTGAAAAAGGCACTGGACAAGTTCGTTCAGGAGATCGAGAAGGCGCAGAAGCAGATGCAGCAGCCCAAAACCTATCGCGGCAAGCAGTCCATCAAGCATCTGATGAGTCAGAACGCCGCCATCTCCAACATCGAAGTGACGGACGGCAACATCAAGTCCTTTGAGCGGACCGCCAGCAAATACGGTCTGGACTTTGCGCTCAAGAAGGACGTTTCCGTTGAGCCGCCCAACTATCTTGTCTTCTTCAAAGGGCGCGACGTTGATGTAATGACCGCCGCATTCAAGGAGTTCTCCGCCAAGACGGTCAAACAGAAGGAACAGCCGTCCATCCGGCACAAGCTGGATCAGGAGAAAGCTCAGAGCAAGGCGCAGCACAAGGAGAAGGTCAAGGTCAAAACCAAGGATCGGGGTGTGGAGCTGTGAACAAACCTGATGTGAAGAAGCTCGTTCTTCTGAACCTTCCGTATGTCATCGCCTTTTACTTTGCAGATAAGATCGCCACTGTATTCCGTCTTGCACCCGGCACAGTATTCATAGACAAGCTGACAAACGGCTTTGCCGTGTTCGGTTCTGCCTTCGCAAATCCGCTGCCCAGCTTTCATCCCGTTGATCTGCTCATCGGTCTGTCGGCTGGCGTGTTGCTCAAGCTGGCGGTCTACGTCAAGGGCAAAAACCGCAAGAAGTTCCGGCAGGGCGAGGAATACGGATCTGCACGTTGGGGCAAGTCGGAGGACATCAAGCCGTACACGGATCCGGAGTTCTCGAACAACGTCATCCTGACGCAGACGGAGTTCTTGACCATGAACAGCCGCCCAAAGCAGCCGAAATACGCCCGCAACAAAAATATCCTTGTCATCGGCGGATCCGGCTCAGGCAAGACGCGCTTTTTCGTGAAGCCAAACCTGATGCAAATGCACAGCAGCTACGTCGTAACCGACCCGAACGGCTATACTATAAGAGGATAGAAAAAGGGAGCGTGTTACAAGCGCAAATCACATAACGAAGGGAGGCAAAACCGTGGCAAAGAAAGAAGAACTCAAAATCACCGCTCTGTACGAGCGATTATCAAGGGACGATGAGCAGGCTGGCGAATCGAACTCCATCCTGAATCAGAAAAAATACCTCGAAGAATATGCCCGTCAGAAAGGCATGAGAAACATCCGCCATTTCTATGACGACGGTTATTCGGGTATCAATTTCAACAGACCCGGCTTTGCCGCCCTGCTGGAAGAAATCGAAGCCGGACGGGTGGAAAACCTGCTCGTAAAAGACCTATCACGGCTGGGCAGGAATTACCTGCAAGTCGGCTACTACACGGAAATCCTTTTCCCGAAAAAGGGCGTTCGCTTCATCGCCGTCAACAACAATGTGGACAGCGCAAACCCGACGGACAACGATTTTACTCCGTTTTTGAACATCATGAACGAGTATTACGCAAAGGACACCAGCAACAAAATCAAGGCTGTCTTTAAGTCCAGAATGAAGGACGGCTTGCGGTGCAGTGGCTCCATCCCCTACGGCTACAAGAGAACCAACGGAGATAAGCAGACCCTTGTCGTGGATGAACCGGCTGCCGAAATCGTCCGAAAGATATTCCGCCTTGCAAGTCAGGGCGTCGGCGTTACGGCGATTGCCGAAATGCTTACAGAGGAAAAGGTGCTGATACCCTCTGCGTATGCGGCAAAGTATTCTCCCGAAAATTGCAGGCACAAAGCGCCGATAGACCCCTGCCGTTGGAGCGCAACCACCGTCGGCTATATTCTGGACAGGCAGGAATACCTCGGTCATACCGTGTTGGGCAAATCCATCTGCGAGAACTTCAAGACCAAGCAGCGCAGAGCCGCAGCACCGGACGAGCTGATGATATTCCCCGACACCCACGAAGCCATCATAGACCCGGACACATGGAATATGGCGAGAAAACTCCGTGTACAGAAAAAGCCAAGAGCGGCAAACGGAACGTATTCCCACCGCTTGTCCGGCTTGGTCTATTGTGCGGACTGCGGTTCACGGATGGGCTTTGTCAGCCCGGACGCAAAGCACAGCGGAAAGCACTATGATTCGGATTCCGCTTTCCAATGCGGCAATTACCGAAACCAGAACAGCGAATGCGTTTCCCACTTTGTCAAAACCTCCGCTCTGGAAGCGGCAATCTTACAGGCTATCAAAGCGGTCAGCAAATATGTCATTGAGAACGAAGCGGAGTTTGTTGCCCAACTGAAAGCCGTCTGGAACGAGAGCAGATCAAGGTCAGCCGCCAACGGACAGCAGGAGCTTGACGAAGCGAAAACCCGTATGGCTGAACTGGACGCAAGGATACAGCAGCTCTACGACAGCGCAATCAGCGGTCTGTTGCCGGAGCGACAGGCACAGCGGATGATCCAGCAGTACGATGAAGAACAACTTGTGCTGGAAAAGAGAATTGAGGAATTGCAGGGACAGATACAGCAGGAGGAGGTCGAGCAGATTGACACGAGCCGCTTCATTGCCTTAGTCAACAGGTATCGGGATTGCGAAGAACTGACGGATACCATGCTCTACGCCTTTATTGACAGAATGGAAGTCCATCAAGCTACGGGCGGTCGAACCGTCTACCGTCAGCAGAACATCGACATTCACTTCAATTTCATCGGCAGCTACTATCCCCCTGTTGAAACGGTTTCCGAGGAAGAACGGATTGCCGCTATCGAAGCCGAGCAGTTGAGAAAGAAGCAGGAAAAGGGCAAGCGAGCCGCCGAAGTCCAGAAACAGAAAAAGGCGGCATTGAAGAAAGCCGCAGAAGCCGGAGAGCCGGAAGCGATTGCCGAATACGAGAGAAAACTTGCCTTGCAGCGGGAGCGAAACCACCGCCGACAGCAGAAAATCAGGGAAGCCAGGGAAGCCGACCCTGCCCATATCGCCCAAATGGAGGAAAAGGAACGTTTGCAGCGTGAAAAGCTGCTGGAAGCCGAGCGCAAACGGGCGGAGCGAGACAAGAGGCAGAAGAAATTATCCCGAAAGGAGCTGAAAGAAGCCGCAAAAACAGACCCGGAAGCCGCTAAGGCGTGGGACGCTCTGAAAGCCAAGGAAGCCATAGCCAGACAGCGTAAAAAGGAGCGTGAGGAAGCGAGAATGGCGGCTGACCCCGAATATGCGGCAATGATGGCAGCACGCAAGGCTGAATATACGAGGACGAGAACCGCCAAGCGCAAAGCGGAGCGTGAAGCCCTTGCGGAGCTTGCCAAGACCGATGAGGAAGCCGCAAGGAAGCTGGCTGAAATAAAAAAGTATCAGAGCGAAGCGAATGTCAGATGCTATCGGAAAATGAAAGCGGATGCGGAAGCCGGAGACCCCGAAGCTATCCGGCGATATGAAGCCACCCTTGCCAAACGCAGGGATGAGTACCACAAAAGGAAAGGAGCCTAACTATGGAACTGAACTATATCAAGTGCGGAGATTACTACATCCCCGACATCGGACTGCAAAAGCCGAATATCCGGCTCGGTCACTACGGTATGCTGCGCAAGGCGTACCTCAGGGAACACCGCCCTGCACTCTACGCACATCTGGTGCTATCCGAAACGCTCTACGAGCATTGCGCCGAAATCGAGCAAGCCGCAAGAAGCCGCCTTGACCTGATGATGCCGGAGATTGCAAAGAGTGCAGGAGCAACGGAAGAACTGAAAGCCACAGACCCCATGAAATGGGTAGGCTTGATGAACTCCTGCAAGGCACAGGCAGAGGAAATCGTGAAGTACGAGCTGATTTACGATTGACGGTCAAGAGCCGCAAAAAGCTGAAAACAGCCAACAGGAACGCTTCGGACGAGGAATGTATCGCCGGAGCGTTTTCTGTTTAAAAATCGCCGTTTTCTCCAAGTCAAGAGCCGGAGAAAATGCCCGAAAAACACCTCTATTGCGTGACAGAACCGCAGAAAGGATAAATCAATGAGAACAGGACTTACAAAGCAGGAAAAGACCACCGAAATCTACTTTGACGAGAAAGAACCCACCATCTTCATCCGCACCCACAACACCGACCTCAAGAACAGGCTGACCGCCTACGCCGGACAGCACCCCGACCAGTGCCGCCAGACCGACGCAGACCCCGAAACAGGCTGCATAGAGTTTGAGATTGCAAAGGGGCGTTTCTCTTTCCGTCTGACCGCCCCATATAGCGAGGAACGCCGGAGAGCTGCCAGCGAGGCAGCGAAAAAGTGCGGCGTTCATGGAAAAGACGCCGGACGGTAAGATAATTGCGCTTGACAAGTTTACTTGGCAACGATATAATAATGACAAGAAAACTTGGAAAGGGGCGATTCTGTTCAATGAATAAAGAAAAGATTTTGGAAAGCAGCCGCAGAGAAAACAAAAATAGAGAATTAGCAGAAATGGAAGTGACCGCGCAGGCAGGAAACATTGCCGGACGTGTCGGTGCTACGGTCTGCGTTGTTCTCACTCTTATCTTTCGTATCTTCACAAAAACGTACTTTCTAAGTCCGTGGGTTGTTTATTTCAGCATCCTTACCACCCACAATCTCGTAAGGTATACAAAGCTAAAGAGAAAAAGTGACTTGCTCTTAGCCATCCTCTGTTTGGCGATGTGTCTCACGTTTCTTGCCTTTTTTATCCTGCGGCTTGTGGAGGTCACGGGATGAATGACGAGCTGAAATTGAAAAACAACCTCAAAGAAGCACGCGCAGAGAAAAAGCTATCCCAAACACAACTGGCTGAAATGATTGGTGTGTCGAGAAATACAATCAGTTCCATTGAAACGGGGCAATTCAATCCGACCGCAAAGCTGGCATTGATCCTTTGCATTGCTCTGGACAAGAAATTTGAAGAACTGTTTTACTTTTAAGGAGGAAGCAAATGGATAATATCGCTCTGTTGATTTTAGGTGTGTTCATCTCTTTCCTTGGGATCGTGAACATAATGGGAAATATCAGCACAATACATTCCTACAACCGAAGAAGGGTCAAGGAAGAGGATGTACCGAAGTACGGGAGAGCCGTCGGTACAGGTACACTTATCATCGGTGTATCTTTGATAGCGGCATTTGTCACAGCTTTCTGGAGTGAAAAGGCAATGTCTTTCATTGTTATTCCGGCGCTCGTCATCGGCTTGGGCTTTATCTTGTATGCACAGTTCAAGTACAATAAGGGAATATTCTAACTCATTTTTTTGAAAAACCTATTGACTGGCACCTTGGGGAATAGCTTATCCTGTTTGTGGAGGTGAGTACAATGCTCATAAATGAAGTATGCAAAGAATGTAACCTGACCAAAAAAGCAGTTGAGTATTACACAGAGCAGGGACTAATCCAACCAAGGATAACAGAAAACGGGTATCGGCAGTTCTCCGAGACAGATGCTTTGAAGCTCAAGCGAATTGCAGTTTTGCGCGGGCTTGGCTTTTCCGTTCCAGAGATTCGCACAATTCTTGAGAATGATAGCCGTACAGCAATTTACGATGTCCTCAACAGGAAAGAGCTTGAAATCGTCGAGCTGCAAACAAAGCAGGCATTGATAAAACAACTTGCGGAAAGCGGCGATTGGGAGCATATTGAAGGACAAGTGGAGGCGCTTCAAAACAAGCAATCCATATTGAACCGTATCCTTGATAAGTTCCCGGGCTTCTATGGAAAATTCGTATGCTTGCACTTCGCTCCGTTTTTGAGCGAAGCAATCACAACGAATGAGCAGAGGGAAGCGTTTGAAACGATCATCCGATACTTGGACGGCATTTCAATAGCCGTTCCCAGCGATGTGCAGCAGTATCTTGATGAGATTAGAGAAAATGCTGCTGCTGTGACGCAAAGCGCATCTGCTGCACTTGCGGCAGCTATGACAGACCCGGAAAAGTATATTCACGACAACAAGGAAATGCTCGAACAATATCGGGCAGTTACAGAATCAGAGGAATATAAGGCATCTCCCGCCTACCGACTGCAAGAATATCTAAAGCAATTCCAAAGGGAGAGCGGCTATAACGATGTATTCATTCCCGCAATGCAGAGGCTTAGCCCCGCTTACCGCGAGTATCACAAATCCCTGCAAGCAGCGAATGAGGTTTTCTTGCGGCATTTCCAGCAGGAGTGATTTTGTAAAAAGTTCATAGAACAATTCCCACCCACCAAAGCGCAATCGACAAAAATCGGTTGCGCTTTTCTTTTACCCCAAAATCAAGAAAGAAGCGGACACCCGTGACGAAGAAGGAACCGCCGCAGACCATCATACAGTGCAAAACGCCGCAGGACGGCAAGCGAAGCGGCGAAAAAGTACGGCGTTCATAGAAAAATTACACATTTGTATGGAGACAGTAATTGAAAAGTTCGTGCTTTGCATGGTATAATCATATTGGAAGGTTGTAAGTATTTTTTGAACCACGGAAGGAGGCTTCAACATGAATAAATTGATAGCATTTGTTTTAGCTCTTGCCTTAGCACTGACTTTAGTTGGCTGCAACAAAGAGAAATCAAACGAGAATAATGAAACGCATATTTTCCAAGGGGAAATCATCGAGTTTGACAATGGCGCAATGCTGGTAGAACCTCTGGAAGGCTATTCAGAAGCGGAATATGCACAGCGCATTCGCGTGGTGATTCAAAATATGCCGGGTTCGCCAGAGCCAAGAGTAGGGGATGTCATTGAAGTAACTTATAGCGGAATTATGACAGAAGAGTCTCCGCCTTCTCCGACAGGAGTTGAGAAAATTGTAGTCGTTGAAAGAGCGCAAAATTGAAATTCCAGCTTCTCGAACTGAAAAATCCCTTTAGGAACTAAAGGACGCACGTCCTGCGGAGCTTTATTCCCGGTAAGAAGAAGAAAACTGCCAGACCGAGAATGCTTCGTCACTTCGTTCCGTCAAGAGAGGTTTGTGAGGTAGCTTTATGGACACAAAGAAATTGTTAAGGCTAATTAGCATTGTGATGCTCATAGTTGCCGTCGTTTTTGTTTACTGTGCGGTCTCTTGCCCTACACTTGGAAGTGTTTTTTACATCGGCAGTGTAAGAATTGATGCGGAGATAAAGCGTGTATTCTATGGTTGCTATGTCATTGTTATGGCTTTACTGTTTATCGCTTCGTTTTTCATTAAAAAGAAAAAGTAACATCTCACATCTTTTACCGAACAACCGAATATCGAACATCAGACCGCTGACCGCGCCGTGTGCGTACAGTCAGCGGCCTTTTTTTACCCAAAATCAAGAAAGGAGCTACCACCCATGACAAAGAAGAAAACGCCGCAGACCATCGAGGAATGTAACGCCGAGCTGGAACGCACGCAGAAGAAAATCCAGCAGTATGAGAACCGAAGCAAGATGCTTGACCGCAGGCTTGCCATAGAGAAGCGCAAGGAGCGCAACCACCGCCTTTGTTCGCGGGGCGGCTTTATTGAAAGCATCGTGCCGGAGCTTATCACCATGACGGACGAGGATGCGCAGACCTTTTTCCGACTTGCTTTGACGAGTGAACCAGCGCGGGAGTTTTTGAGAAAACGAGCCGAGAAAACGACAAGCTAAATAATCCCTTGGCAACAAGGGCGCACTTATACACCCTGACGGGCATTGTGCGCTCTGCCGAGGGCTGAACTCTCCACACAGCCCTGCCGCGTTCCGAGCTTGGCGGCGTTGCCGCGAACAGGGAAAACTGCATTTTCCCTGCGACGGCTTGCGCCGTCTACCCTTTTGCACACTTGCCGCGAGAGAACGCCTTGCCGCCGCAAGCCATTCTCTCCCGTCAAGTCCGAACGAGCGAAACGGAGGTGATACCATCGCAATCTACCATTGCAGCATCAAGATCGTCAGCCGGGGAAAAGGCAAATCCGCCGTAGCCGCATCCGCCTACCGAAGCGGCGAAAAGCTGACGAACGAGTGGGACGGTCTGACCCACGACTACACGAAAAAAGGCGGCGTTATCCATTCGGAAATACTGCTCCCGGCACACGCCCCGCCCGCTTTCTCTGACCGCAGCACCCTGTGGAACAGCGTGGAGCTTTCCGAAAAATCCAATAACGCCCAGCTTGCGCGGGAGGTGGAGATCGCCCTGCCCGTGGAGCTGTCCAGAGAGGAACAGACCCGCCTTGTGCGGGAGTATTGTTCCTCTCAATTTGTTTCCAAGGGCATGATCGCCGACTTCAATCTGCACGACACGGGAGGCGGCAATCCACACGCTCATATCCTGCTGACCATGCGCCCGCTGGACGAAAAGGGCGCGTGGCTTCCGAAGTCCAAAAAGGAATATGCGCTTGACGAAAACGGCGAAAAAATCCGTCTGCCCAGCGGCAGGTATAAGACCCGCAAGGTTGACCTTGTGGACTGGAACAACCGGGAAAACGCCGAGGTCTGGCGCAGCGCGTGGGCTGACCTTGCCAATGAGTATTTAGAGAAGAATAACCGCCCGGAGCGCATCGACCACCGCAGCTATGAGCGGCAAGGAATAGAGCAAATCCCCACCGTCCACATGGGCGTTGCCGCTTCCCAAATGGAGAAAAAGGGCGTTGCCACCGACAAGGGCGAGATCAACCGCATGATACGAAAGACCAACCGCATCATCCGGGAAATCCGGGGCTATATCGACGAATTGCGGGAATGGCTTGCGGAGGTTTTCAGAACAAAGAAGGAACTGCAAGCCGCCCCGCGCTCTCCTGACATTGCCATGCTGCTGACAAAATATTTGAGCGTGGAACGGGAGCGAAACCGCAAGTATTCTATCAGCTGGCAGCAAAAGCACAGCGCATCGGAGTTGCAGAAAATCAGCCGCGCCATCGTCTACTTGCAAGCAAAGGGCGTCGCTACCCTTGACGATCTGGACGCTGCCCTTTCCGCTATCGATGGCAGAGCCAAGGCGCTGAACGAGAGCGTCAAGACCAAGGAGGGGCGCATGAAGAAGCTGCAAAAGCTCATCGAGCAGGGCGGTCATTACAACCGCTTCAAGCCTGTCCATGACGAACTGAAAACGCTGAAAAACGGCTGGGGCAAAAAGCGGGAGAAGTTTGAACGGGAGCATGAGAGCGACCTTATCATCTGGAACGCCGCCAACCGCTATCTCCACGCCAATCTGCCGGAGGGTACAAGATCGCTTGATATTTCCGGCTGGCAAAGGGAGTACAACGAGCTGAAAGCGCAGACCGCAGCAGAATACGAGGAACTGAAAGCGGCAAGGAGTGAGGTCAGGGAATTGCAGCAGATCCGCCGCTGCATCGACGCTGCGGAACGCTGTGAGCAGCAGGAGCAGGCATCGATCCTGCAAAATCAGAAAAAACAGAATATGGAACTGTAAGGCACTTGCCGTTTTCTTTTGAAAATGTCGGGTGCTTTTTTGTTTCCCGAAAGGATGATGCAATGAATGTATTTGAAGCAGTAAGAGGCAATGTCACCGCCCGACAGGCGGCAGAGATGTACGGCATTCAGGTCAACCGTCACGGCATGGCAGTCTGCCCGTTTCACAATGACAAGAATCCCAGCATGAAGGTGGATGGGCGTTTTCATTGCTTTGCCTGTCAGGTTGACGGAGATGCAGTTGATTTTGTTTCCCGCCTGTTCGGACTGCCCGGCAAGGAAGCCGCTATGAAGCTGGCGGACGATTTTTCCATTCCCTATGACGCACGGAAAAAGCCGTCCGTCAGACCCAAGATAAGAGCACCCACACCGGAGCAAAAGTATCGGCAGGAAGAAAACAGGTGCTTCAAGGTGTTGTCCGATTACTTCCATCATCTTAGGACATGGAAGCAACAATACGCACCAAAGCACCCGGAGGACGAATGGCATCCGCTTTTTGTGGAAGCCCTGCAAAGAGAAAGCCATATCGAATATCTGCTGGATGTTCTTCTGTACGGCACAGCCGATGAAAAGAAGGCTCTGGTTGCCGAGCAAAGAAAAGAGGTGATGAGACTTGAACAGCGATTTGCAGAACACACAGCCGGGCATGACCGTGGAGGAAGTCAGGGGAAGTCTGGACTTGACCGATAACGGAGCTATCCGAAACAGCATACGGAACTGCCTGACCGTATTTCAGAACGACCCCTATCTACAAGGCGCTATCCGCTACAACATTCTGACGGAGCGCATTGATATTGTGAAAGCCCTCTGGTGGGAGAAACCCACAGCGACCCTGAACGACACGGACTTTAATTACCTCATGCTCTATCTGGAGGACAAGTACGGACTGACCAGCGAAAAGAAGATTGAAAAAGCCATTTCCATTGTCGCGGACTGCAACAAGTACCACCCCATCCGTGATTACCTGAACAGTCTGAAATGGGACGGCACAGAGCGCATCCGCTATGCCCTTACCCGCTATCTCGGCGCAGAGGACAGCGAGTATACCTATGAATGTCTGCGCCTGTTCATGCTGGGAGCAATCCGCAGAGTGTTCAAGCCGGGCTGTAAGTTTGAGGTGATGCTCTGTCTGGTTGGAGGACAAGGTGCAGGAAAGTCCACCTTCTTCCGGCTGCTGGCGGTCAGGGACGAATGGTTCTCCGATGACCTGAAAAGGATTGACGATGACAATGTTTACCGCAAGATGCAGGGACATTGGATTATCGAAATGTCCGAGATGATCGCCACAGCCAACGCCAAGAGCATTGAGGATATTAAGTCCTTTATCAGCAGGGCGAAGGAAACCTATAAAGTGCCGTATGAAACCCACCCGGCAGACAGGTTGCGGCAATGCGTGTTCGGCGGCAGCTCCAATACGATGGACTTCCTGCCCCTTGACCGAAGCGGCAACCGAAGGTTCCTGCCCATCATGGTACACGCAGAGAACGCCAAGGTTCACATTCTGGAGGATGAAGCCGCGTCGAGGGCGTATATCGACCTGATGTGGGCGGAAGCCATGTTCTTCTATCACAACTTCCCCGTAAGGCTGACCTTATCCAAGGAAATGAACAAGGAGCTGAAGGTGCTGCAAAAGCAGTTCATGCCGGAGGACACCAAGGCAGGACTGATTCAGTCTTTCCTTGATGATTTCAGCGGCACACAGGTCTGTTCCAAGCTGATCTATGCGGAAGCTCTGAACCACCCCTTTGACGAGCCGAAGCAATGGGAAATCCGGGAAATCAACGAGATAATGAACAACAGCATCGAGGGCTGGACAGCGTTTTCCAATCCCCGCATCTTTGCCAAGTACGGCAGACAGCGGGGCTGGGAACGAGCCGCTTCCGGCAACGAGCCAGCGGCAACAGGCTCAATTTTGCCGGGCGGCTTTCGTGAGCTGACCGAGGAAGAAGCCCGCCAGATGGAGCTTCCGTTCTGAAAGGCAGACCGTGTTGCCGACCCGGTTGCTGTCCCGTTGCCGACCCCGTTGCCGGGCTAACCCCTTGAAAACCCTTTATCTATAAGGCTTTTTTCTTCTCTGACAACGAAAGCAACAGAGAAATCAAAGAAAAGAATAAAAATAGTATAAGAGCAGGACAGGACGATGTTGCAGGTTTTTTGAAGCCCGTTGCCGGACTTCGTTGCCGACACACACCCTGTCCGGCTTTTTGCGCACACAGGGCAACGCCGGAAATCAGTGGGTCAAAATGAACCACTGATTTTAACCGCAGCACCGGCGGAATCAAATGACAACTTTTGTCACTTGATGTAGGGTGGTTCAAAACGAACCACCCCACTTTGCAGGGCAAATTCCGTAAAATGAGCTGTTGGTCACGCCGTGCAGCAGTTGCCATACACACAAAATCAAGTGGTCAAAATGACCTCTTGATTTTCAGAACCTAATTTGGGAGGTATTGAATGAAAGAAACGCCAAACACAGCAAAGGAACACAAGGAAATTCCGGCAGGAACGTTCAACATGAGGATAGGCGGCACCACCTATGTTGTCTGCGTTCATTTCAGCAAGGAGAGCAAGGACACGCTGGAAGATAAGGTGAAACGCCTGATGCGTGACGATGTAAAAGCCGCCAATTTCTAAAGTGAAAATTATCAGTAATACTTCCGTTTTCTATCTTGACAAAACTGTTCCGAAGGGTACGGTGCTGGTGGAGTGCGGCAAGATGCTCGAAAAGGGCGGCTATGTCATCAAGTCGCTGAACACCATCAATTTCAAGAAATCCATGCACTACAACCCGTTCGCGTACATCCGCAGCGAGAAGGACATCCTCAAGCTGGTCAATACGATCATCGTCAACACGAAGGGAGATGGCGATAAGTCCGGCGAAGATTTTTGGGTCAAGGCGGAAAAGCTCTACTACACAGCTCTCATCGGCTACATCTGGTACGAGGCACCCGACCACGAGAAAAACTTTACTACCCTGCTCGAAATGATCAATGCCTCGGAAGCCAGAGAGGACGATGAGACCTTCAAGAACCCCGTGGATGTCATGTTCGACGAGCTGGAAGCCCG
>OHFG01001015.1_pt1 | contig 15204 bp, 8 predicted proteins | sample 1567411 | NCBI WGS metagenome assembly OHFG01 (sample SAMEA3879563, study PRJEB24766) | human gut metagenome | biome: human-associated habitat; feature: feces | place: USA | collected 1985/1987
AGCGGGGCTCGTTATGACAAAATTGGGATAAACCGCATGCAAATTGCGATCCGCCCAATAGGTTAAAACTGCATTCTGGTATTTCGCCGGGTAGTCGTTATATTCCTCCAGCAACGTAACCACAGGGCCAGTGGACACCGCCGTTTTTTGAAAAGCATTTTCAATCGTTTCACGCTGTGCAACGGCGCTATCAACATATTTTTTCAGGTTGCCCTGTACCCCGCCGAAGGTATCATAATTGCGTACAAAGGCCTCCATATCCGCCATTTTTATGTTGGCCGGGAGCTTTTGCTCCACCTCTCCCTTTTCTGTAACCGTCAGCGTATGGTAAAGAGCCAACATCTCGCGATATGCTGTGATGGACTGTTCCGTTCTGCCATAGCTGAAGAGATAATCCGTCTTTGCTTCTGTTTCATTGAGCAACGTAACATCTTCATACAAGGCAAGAATTGCTGCTACAGCACTTTCCACATCAGAGCTTTGAAGCTGTGGCTCCTCCAATTCCCTCTCCGGATGGAGCTGCTCAAAGCCGCTTATTGGCGTGCCGCTCGAAAAACCGAACATATCCACCGACATCGTCGTACCCGCAGGACTCTCGCCGCCCTGAGAGCCGGTATAAAATAGCTTGATCTGCTTAACAACTGCATTGGCAGAAATCACAGGGCCGGCATTGCCGTTGCTTGTAATCTCACAAAAATGGGAAAGCGGTATTTTAATAAAGCCACGGAACCCGTTCAGCGAGGCGCCTGTCATACAGCCGTCGTTCCCATCGTTATCTGTTTGAACAGTTTTCCATGCAGGGATCGCCGCATCCATATCCAGAATTTGATAGTCCCACTGTGTACCATCGTCTTCATCATGGGAATAAATATTGCCATTTTCCGTACGCAAGGCAACCCACATCTTGCGGATATCATTCATTTCAGAAAAATCTGCGTAGAAGATGAAATCTGTCGCCTGGCCGATATTCACGCCGCTGAGCGCATCCCAGTTATCCTTATTTTCTCCGTTATGCGTCAGGGAGATGCGATAGGTTTCGCCATTAGATAAGGAATCACGATAGAAGCTTGTATCAATGGAACGGGAGCTTGCAAAACCATTCTGCCCCACGGATGTGGACGCCAAGCTGAAACGCTGATCGGTACTATTCGTTCCCGTTTCCGCAGAATCATAAGAGGAGCGGCTGTAAGCTACAAGATTCTTGCTGTTTTCCCACGCGCCCTTATAAATCCCGTTCTCCCAAAGCAGGTGATGGGCACGGTCAAAATAATGCCATTTTCCATTCGGTTCCAGGCGGTAATCGTCATACTCATGGATGGCAGTCTGGCCAACCGTATAGTTCTGCTCCACATCGTTAAAGGCTTTGAAATAAAGCTGTGTCAAAGCGCTGGGATACCATTCGCTCTGCCCGGTTTCATTATAACGGCGGATCAGATCCGCTTCATCCTTCAGGCCAAAGCGCTGAAGCTCTCCCAAGGTAAAGGTTTGATAAAGCTCGAATAGCGCTGGAATATCGGCATCAGCTTTTTGCAGCTCCGTATGTAAATACAGCACCGGATCCTGCCCATTCAGAATCTGATTCAGACGCTCTCTTGCCTGTTTCAGCTTTTCCGGCAAGGTGACTGTTGCGCTCAGCTCCGCGCAAATCGCCTCCAGATCCTCAATGATCCCTGCATCGGCAACGTTGACAGCCTCCACATCCGGGATATGTTGATTCACCAGCTTCTCTACTGCCTCCTGATCGCTCGGCACCATATGATAGGTATCCAGCGTTTGTAGGGGAGCAATGCTGGAGCCCGGGTCATTTGTTTCAAGATTTTTGCCGCTGAAGCCGATCTGATCGATGTAAAACGGCTTGTTCATACTATCCTCAGAGGCACCACGCCATGTAAAGCCAACAGAGGCGATATCTTCAATCGGAGTAACCCCTAATCGATATCCTGTTGTATTTTCAAATTTTGCTTTTTCAAAATAAACCGTACTCGTCCCGCCAAAGTCTCTATCCTGCCAAGAGATGGAACGATCTGGAGACGACCAAGCTATATCCGCAGCAATATGCTTAACTTCATGCTCAAAAGCTACACCGCCCCATCCTTCCCAAACGGAAATTTCATAAGAATAGGGGTGCTCTGTTGTTAACTGTTTATAAGAACTACTCGCATCTTCATTCCATAGTTTGTCAATAGGAACGCGAAGAAATCCACGATAATGGCCGAAATCCTCCAAATAACCATCCGTATTGGTATACATCGTATCCCATAGCCCGTCTGCATTTTGGTAATAAACCGGAACCGCTTCATGATTTTGCTTTGCATAGCCGACTGTGCTGTAAACATCCTTGCTATACGCATGCGTAATCCAATTCTTTTCTACTGAAAAATCTCCGCTGTCTATGCGAAGCGTGCCAGTATAATCCATATACCGAACCTGAAGCGCAAACTCTTCAAACGAAACATAAGAGGTGTCCACCCAGATCCACAGTTCTTCTGCATTCTTAAACTGATAATGATCTTGGTTGTACATAACATCGAAACGCTCATAGCTGTCTGCCGAACGCTCATTGCCATTCATGTAGAAACGAAAAGCTTGACTATTATCAAAGCCTGGCGTCTGATACGCATTCTTATTGCCGTCATACACGCCGTCAATATTCATTGCGGCGGTACCGTTGCCGTTATTATACTCCCAAAATTTTGCGCCGGAATCATGGGTGCCACCATCTTCCCTGGCGGCGTTATAGGCATCTTCAAACCGGGAAACAGAGGTATAACGATCTGACCCGGTTGGAGACGCTCCCGCTGCCGGAACATCCAATGAATCCCCGACCAAGGCTTCGATCGGCTGCGAACGCCATCCATCTGCATCCACTGCCGTAATTGCAACGCTAATACGATGAGACATATTTAAACCATACGCTTTGATCTGCTCAGCAGAAAGTTCTGAGAAAATTAACGCGCTTTCACCGGCCATTGTCCGTGCCCCACTCAATTCCACCGCAGAGACGATCGGCGTTTCGCGCTGGGGATAGCCCCGATCCAAATCATAAAAATCCGCATAGTAAGAAATCCCGCCTGCTATCGCCTGCGCCTCAGGAAAAGAAATCTCCAACGTACCGCTCGTGGTATAGCGTGCGCGTGCCGCGCCCTCGCCAAATTGCGGGTCCGGATCATCCCCTGCCGCCGCAGCCACAAGCGACACCGGCTGCGCGGCCGCAAGCAGCATCAGTATCGCAAGCAGAACCGCAAGGCAACGTTTGCTATATTTCGTCCTTTGTTTCATTCCGAACGACCCCCGTTCATAAATTTTCTCCTTTTGGCCTGTGATCCTGCCAATCATAGGTTTATTCCACTGTAATCGTTGTTTTTACCTGCGCGTTATTCAGCCGGTTTTGCTCCGCATCGAATGAATAGGTTAAATATTTCACTGTAGCTTTATAGCTGCCTGCATCCATTGCGCGCCTTAAATGAAATTTTGCAATTGCATATCCTGGCGGAACGAGATTCGATTCATACAAAATTTCGCCCGTTTTATCCAAAATAATCTGGAATTTAAAGTAGCAGGGATTCCCTTCCGGATTGCGAAGCACAAACTCCTGCTCCGTTTGCCCCGCCTTAAATTTCATTGAGGTAATGCCCGGCAGTTTGATGGTTTTCCCCTTGGTATCAATTTTTTTCTTGGTGCTTAGCGTAATATCGCCTTCTACGATATTTTGATCCACTTGGCCTTTGGGATCTGTAGAAGCAACCGCAGGCTGATCCGGGAACATCTCATCCCAATGATTCGCCGCATACTGTATGCCAAAAATCAGCGCCAGCAAAAGAACCAGCAGCAAAATCCATAGCCAAACAATGTTCTTCTTCACCGCGACAAACTGCTTTTCGCCGCAACTGATATAGCCAGCCGTGCGATGCAGCGGATTTTTCTTGTAAGGAGCGGCCGGTTCTGTTTTTCCATTGTAGGCCAGCGTATCCGGCGCATTTTTTTTGACGCCGGCGCCGATCTGGGCGGCCAGTTGATAATCCCCCTGTGGATAGAGCGCCTTTACCTGAGAAACAGTATAATAGCCCACCGAAAAGCCTGTCCGCTTATTAGAGTAGGTTTTCGTATAGTTGTTGAGTCCCTGCGCGATATAGCTCATGTGTTTTTCCCCTTCGCTATGTATGAAATCGACAATTCATAATCAATCTCTAGGATTTAATTAGTCTATTCTTTGTAGTTATTATAGAACTGTTCTAAAATAAAGTCAAGAAAAAAACTGCAAGCAATATTTTTTATAAGAATATTGCTTGCTTTCTACAACAAAAATAGAAGCATTTACAACATTTTTTAATACAGAAAACCATTGATACTGTAAAATTTTTCTTTTTAAAATCCAAACTTTCTATTCGATTCCACTTCCCTTTGCAAGCTGATGCGCAATAAAATCCGCACAGGGGACGGTGAGCTTGGTGCGTCATTGCGTTATCTGTCACAGCGCTATTCGATGCCATATGCGGAATTGAAAGGATTGCTGACGGATATTGGTACAGAAGAACTGGCCCGTGCGTTGTTGGAAATCGAGCGATTGTAAAATAATGGAATGCTTCATAATCCCTTTATCTACAAGGAAAATCGCGATTCCCTGTGGAAAAAATCATCTTTAATTGGGATTGATTTTTGGGAGGATTTTTTCTCCTTCTGTACCACGCATGTTAGAGGTTGTCGTTTTGATTCTAATTAAGAATCAATTTTGCTGATTTTAGGATAAAGCTCAATCACAAAATTGGTGGGGTCGCTATCCTTGCGGATTGCCCTTTCGGTTTTCGTATAGACAACTTTTTCCAAAATGTTTTTCAACATTCTGTTTCGTTCTTCGGGGTCGTTCGTCATATAGTAAGTATCCAATACATATTGGGCTTGTGGTACAAAGTCCTCTTCAGATTTATATTTCACACGCGTTTCCTCCAATTCCTTCTCTTGATTTACCACATCTTCTCTAAGTTTCCTGATTTCTTCCGATACCGTTTGGGAACGTTGTAAATAAACTTCACGCGTATACGTTTTTTCTTCATAGCACTCACAGACACGTTTTAGTTTGAGTTCTGCCTTTTCAAGCTCTACTTTCGTTTTCGCCAATGCTCTTTCCAGAGCTTTGACTTGTACTGCGTTTTCTTCTTCGACCTTTTCAAAATTGATTGCAACATCTCCTAACCACTCCTTGAGTGCTTCTATGATTTTGCGTTCAATGATTTCTAAGTCAGAACTGATATTGTCACATTTTCGATTCGTACAAATTAATGATGGCTGTCTGTCTTTATACGGTCTTCTCTGCATTTTCCCCCCGCACTTACCACATATCACAATGCCCGCAAGGGGGTTCTGCAAAGCGGTTTTATGAGGGCATTTGGGGGCGGTTACACGATGGCGTTCCAACACCTTTTCCCATAGCTCTTGGCTAATTAATGGGGTATGTAAACCTTGTGACACTGTATAGTCACCTTTATTTCTTGGTCTCGTCATTGTCACAATGCCCTTTTTGATGACTTTTACATTCTTTCTAGCTCCCCAATGCAAAATTCCTCTATAAGTTTCGTTGTGAAGAATGTCACGAATGGTTGCCACAGTCCAATTTTTCGCATGACGTGGTTTGATTCCCAAAGAATTTAAATGGTCGGCAATTCGGTTATAAGAATAATTTAGATTGGCATACAGTTCAAAAATGAGTTTCAGTGTATCGGCTTCTTCCGGATTCTCCACTAAAATAAATCCTTTGTCCCCCTTTATTTTTTTTCTACTAAAGCCATAGGGGGCAACATTGCCAACAAATTTACCTTCCTGTACGGAAGCAACACGACCGTTTTGCATTCTTTGTCGTATCTTTTTATACTCCCTTCTTGCCATAAAGAGACCAAACTCAAAATATTCTTCATCGCCTTCATCGTTTGGGTTATAGATTTTCATCGGGGTAATGATTTTTGTGTTGCTATACTTGAAGGTTTGGGCTACAATCCCCTGGTCTATCGTATCGCCACGCGCCAAACGTTCCACTTCTACAACGAGAACACCATCCCATTTCCCTGTCTCAATATCTGCAAGTAACTGTTGCATGACAGGACGGGAAGCAATCGTATCCCCGCTGACAATTTCTTTATAAATCGCGTCCTCACGAATTATGATTTTAAGGCGGTTAGCTAGTGACATAAGCATTTCAAAATGCCTTTTTAAGGTTTCTCCTTCCCCGTGTTTTTCTGCTTCTATATCCTTTCTGGATTTTCGTAAATACATGCAATAATTTCCTATCGAATCAAGTTTCATGGTATATCCCCTTTCCTTATTTATATATATTCTATTTCAGCTTTGAAATACAGATTGTTCCACTCCCATCCATTTTATTTTTACGGTCATTCATCTTCATTCTGCATTGGTTGCTTTTGTAACGTCGTCCCCTATAAAGGGCCTGTACAGCTTTCTCCTACGTTGCTCTTATGATATCGCAGGGTAAGAATTTATGGAAATAAATGGATTCTTGAAACAACGTAGTTATGCGGTTTTTGGCTATCCCTGCTCCTACAATATCGTAGCATCAGCAGCCAGGTCTTCATGAAGATCTGTAATCATGTCGCCTTTACTCTGCATATAGGCAGCTGTATACGGCACGCCGGCAGCGGAAGCAGGATAAACACCAGCCGTATGGTCGACAAAGTAGGTGTCAAAACCGCTCTTTTTAATTTCATCTTCACTTAAATTACGAGTAAGCTGATGAACAATGGCGCCGATCATTTCAAGGTGCGCCAGTTCGTTGGCCCGTGCGTTGTTGGAGATGAAAAAACAAAAAAACCACGTAGGTACAAGCTTTTTCAAGGGTACCTACGTGGGCTTTTTTATGTACGCTTTTTCAATATTCCAAGAGCAATTTTATTTAGTTCCTCTTTTTTCTGTTCTATTTTTTGTTTGTCCTGCAAAATCGAATCATCATGGATAATCACTTTTGTCTGCCCTACTGTGATAGATTTTAGAATCATCATACACACCTCAATAGAAGGTATGCGGAAAATGAGTTTTTTTGCCTGTCCCGACTTATTTTATTTCGATTCTTTCTTGTTGCTTTACTTGAAGAAGACAAAGGGACAGCATGGAAAAGATATGCCATCCCTGTTGTATATCATCATATTCTGTTGGAAAGGGTTCTGTTCCCGTTAGGAAGCGTTGGGAAGCTCGCCGGGCAGTTCAAAGCCAAGTTCCTGAATGGCTTTTTCGATTTCTGCTTTGGTCATGGAGCCACCGTTTTTCTGGTCGGGGCCGATGTCTTCGGTGGGAATGGAACCGTTAAGAGTGGTGGTATCAAGGGAATAACAATTTAATATAGGGGCACCTCTAGAACTTATAAAACAATCGCCACAAATTCTATTAAGATAAAAATTATTTTCTCTTGAGGAATCTTTGCTATTAGCAACGATTTTTGAACCGGCGTTATAACACTGCTCAATAAATATAGACGAATCCATGTCAGGCAATGAACCTACGATTCCTCCTGAGATACTACAAGAAGAAGACAATATTTCGGGACTTGTAAGGAGTTCCGACGTGATATCGCCATAATTAACGCACCTTTTAATGCTAGCTTGTAAATGTGGAGAAGAATACATGTTTCCAGTTACTCCTCCTGAAGTTGCCCACCCGTAAGCATAAGAGCTTATATCTCCATAATTAATATTTGAATCTATCGACATGTGACCACGACCTATAATACCGCCTACCGTTACACTGTACCCGCCTAAAGCTTTTACATCACCATAATTTTTGCAATTCCTAATTGGAATAAGATGAACGCTTTCTTTTGGGTTGAAATTGCTACCAACAATTCCCCCACACTCTAAATACCTGCAATTTGCAATAGCATATATATTTCCATTATTGATACAATTCGATATACTAGAATCATATATATAGGCACAAATTCCTCCTGCACTAGTGGTGTCGTCCATCATATCTTCATAGCCTTCTCTTGATGTAGAAACATTAATATCTACCTGATTGGTACAATTATTTATAATAGAGGAATCCGTAGCTATTCCAGATATCCCTGCAACAAAATAGTTCACATATGTATTCTCATCATTAATTTTTATCTTTCCGCTTACAGTACAGTTATCAATCAAAGAATTCTCGCATGTGCTTGTAATTCCTCCTACTGAAAAATCAAATAGCAGATTTTTTACATTATTCTTAATGTTAATATCAATCGCTTCTAAGTTTATATTCTTGATTTTTGATGAATCTTTAATTCCGTCAAAAAGACCAACGCCATAGCTTTCAGGCAACTTGTTCTCTTTGTTTTCAATAACATAATCTATTTTTAAGTTCTTTATAGTATGCCCTTTTCCATCTAAGGAACCACTGAATTTCGGAATTGGAACCCAGTTTTCATATTTGGATAGGTCAATATCGTTTACCAAGACAAAGTTGGATTCTGGATAATTCCGAACGGCGTTAAGTTGTGCATCATTGGCAATTTGATAGGGATTGTTGACAGAACCATCTCCCCCTACGAATTTTGCATCAGAATCAGTTTTGCGGATTGCTTCTTCCACTGCAAGTTTTGCATTTACTATTTTATAAGTCCGTTGTTCTACTGACGGAAATTTATTGGTTTTAGCGGTATCTTTAGTACAATTACAAACAATATTTTTCACTTCTTCTGCCGAAAATGTCGGGTCTATAGACCAAACTAAAGAAGCAACTCCAGCGACAATGGGAGCCGCCACAGATGTTCCGTCTACTGCTCCATACGAACCATCAATACCGCCCATTACTTGTGTGCTAAAAATCTTTTTACCAGGAGCCGACACCGATATTTGTGAACCATAATTTGAAAAGCTACATAATTTATATTCGTCACCATTTTTTTCTACAGCCCCTACAATAATAATGCTATTCAAAATATTTGATACATCTATCGGTCTTTCCAGTTTTTCTTTATATTCCTCTATCATCATCTGAGCATTTTGTTGTGTAACACTACAAAACCACGCATTTTTAATAGCATCTCTACCTTTATTACCTGCTGATTGTACTATTATAAAATCATTATCAATGGATTCTCTCCAGATGGCTATCCAAGCAGATGCTATCTTGCCTGTATTATCTACTTCAATTTCTTCTTTACCTTCATATCCAATAGACATATTTATTACATCTACACCCATTTCAAGAAGTTGTGTAATTCCATTGTATACACTATTTTCAGAAATAAATTTTTCTTCTTTTTTCTGAACGTCAATTCCGAACAATTCAGAATTCCAAACAATACCGGTGATTCCTTTATTATTATTAGGTATAGCACCTATAATACCAGCACACAACGTTCCATGATTATCCACACTATTTTCACTAGCGTTAACAATATGAAGATTAAGGTCTTCATGCGTGCTATCAAACCCGGTATCTACAATACCAACTTTAACTTTTGAAAACCGATTATTATACGCCCATGCTGATGGAGCCTGAATGCTTTCAAGCCACCAATTATAGCCATTGGGATTATCTTCATCCCAATCGACACCTGTAATACCTTGAATATTATCTTTCCAAGGGTCGTTAGGAATGACAGGCTCTACTTTTTGTTGAGATAAGGAATTCTCGGAAATAGAAGTAACTGTATCATAATTTGCGAATTTTACTTCTTCAAGTTTATTTAATCTCTGGGTAATTTCTTTAAGCCCTTCTAAAGTGGTCTGAGGAATTTTTATTTGATATTGATGCACGCTATTTATACGCCCAACAATAGTTCCATTTATGCTTTGGCATATTTCTTCTATTCTTTTTTCTGATACATCTTTTTTAAAAAATACAAGAATTATGTTGTCTACATAAGAAATACCATCCGATTTTTGTATATGAGATTCATCTAGGTTATATTGACTTCCTCTATCAAAAAATATACTAATTTCTTTAGATTGACTTTTTCCGTCAGTGGTATGAGCTGTAAATGTAATTAAATTATTTCCTGGAAATAGCTTGATTCCTGAAAGGCTCCAAGAATTATTCTTGATAACGATAGTTTCTGTTCCAGCCTCTGTAGACTTAACATTGCCAATATCATCGCAATCGTAAGTAATTGAATATGTAATATCTGAAATGGAATTGGTATTATTAATCTTACCTGTTAGTTGTTGTTCTCTTTCTACCGTTGTAAAATCTTTTTGGTCAATTACCAACCCCAATTCGGTTTCTGTCTGTTTTGGTTCTTGATACTTCACTTCCGCACTGACATTCGTTTCCTCACCGTCCACTGTAATCACCTTTTCCACCGTGAACGACTTCCGCCCATCGTCTGTCCCCTTCGCAGTAAAAAAACTTACCCCTGTTATTGCTGTCGTAGCAACCGCAATGCACATCACCAGTGATATAATTTTTGTGGTTTGTTTTTGGTGCTTATGCAGTAAAATGAGAATAATTGCAATAAGGGCAAGTACCGCGATAATGGCAATTACTACTGTTTTAATAGAAGAAATATCACCAGTATTCGGATTGTTGCTATGAATTATAGTGGCACTATTCATTTCTGTAACTTCTTTAGGAAAAACAGTGGTTGAATCATCAATAGCTGTATTTATTGTCCCTATTGTTGGTTTCACGCTTTCTGATTCAGAGGGCTTTACCGTTTCGGATTCGGACGGGAGAACAGGTTCCGTTTCCGTCGGCTCCGTGCTCTGGCTCTCCGGCTCCGTCGCACTGGTTTCCTCTTTTTCCTTCACCGCTGTGAAAGAGAGCGTCAGCGTTTCGCCCGGCTCCAAATCTACCGTTTTTGTGCTGTTGCTCCCGTCCTTCAAGGTCAGCGTTTCCGGGAGCAGGCTCTCAATGGAAACAGCCTCCACCTTGAAATCATTCGTATTTTTGACCGTCACGGTCACATGGATTTCCTCATTTGCCTTGTAGCTCTCTTTGTCCGTCACAAGCGTGGCTTCAAGCCCGTACTGGCTCGCACTGGACAAAGCAAAAGCCGGAACAACATAGCACGCGAACGCCAGCAGAACCGACAGCGTAAAGGCAAGCAGCTTCTTACATTTTTTCATTTCCGTTTTCCTCCTATTTTTTGTAAATTTCAGATAGCCTGTCCCCCTTGCATAAATTCTTGGTTTGTGAGAACAATAGTAAGGGAAACGTCTCATGCGGACTCTTGAAGTTTGCTACTTGAAGAAAAAGGGAGGGGAAGCCTTGTACTTACAAGCTTTCCCTCTCTTTTTGACCATTATTTTGACCCCTAATAGCTCGAAGCGAGCTTTTCAATCCCTTGCTTTTTCAGCACTTGGGAACTGTGGACATATCGCTCCAAAGTGAATTTTACGCTCGAATGACCTAACACCTCCGAAAGGCTCTTAATATCAAATTCCTTTTCCTCCGCCCTCGTTGCAAACGTATGCCTCAATGCATGAAAATTGATGTCGTCCACGCGGGACGCTTCCAGGTAACGCTTGAATTTCTCAGAATAGACACGCGGTTCTATAAACTTCCTGACCTTCCCCGTTAAAAAGAATGCGTCCGGCAAATACTTTGCTTTTTCCCTTTTTAACTGGATAAGCAGGCTATTCATAATTGGAATGGTACGGACAGACTTCTTGCTCTTCGGCATATCAATAATGACCTTTGTTTTAAACGGGCTGTTCCCGTCCACATTTTTGATTCTCTGTAAGGTTTTATTGACATGCAGCAGCCCTTCTTCCGTGTCAATATCCCTCCATGTCAAGGCACATAGTTCCCCAATACGAAGCCCGCTATACAGCACCAGAAAAAGCCCCAGCGTTTCCAGATTCGGTTTGCCGGATAGGAAGGCTTCCAGTTGCCTTTGTTCCCCTTCCGTCAAGACGGGAAGCTCTTTTTCCTGTATCTTAGGCAGGATAAGGCGTTCCTCCTGAAAAGCCGGTATTTTGTGCTGTCCCTCTCCATAGCGGATAATCTGGACAAGGACGCTGACAATATCATGCACCGTCTTGGCGGATAGCCCGCCTTTCCCATCCAATCTGCCATGCTCCACTTTTTCCCTGACAAACTGATTGATAAGGTCAACCCCCATCATTTTTGCTTTGAGCTTCCCCAGCGGTGGAATAATGTGATTGTGTACTTTATCGTAATAATCCGCATAGGTGGATTCCTTGACTTCCACGCGGACTTCTTTCAGCCATGCAAGACACAGCACATCAAAACCCACGTTGCCTGTCACCGGCTTCTGCTTTGCTGTTATTCCCTGCTTCTCTTTCATCTTTTGTTTAACCTCCGCATAGCTCTTTCCGTATACGGATTGATAGCTTGCTTTCCCTTCGAGGTTATAACTGATAATATATCGACCTTCCCATCGACCGTCTTTTCTTTTGCGAATGTTTTCTCCTCGTTTCGGCATTGCGTCACATCCTTTCCAACGCCTTTTTTGACCCCAATTTTGACCCCTAATAGCTAGAAACCAACGGTCATTTCAAATATATTTTACCTGATTAGAATTAAATCAAGGCTTATTCTATCAAAAGCGGAAAAATATATTGACTTTTTCTGTCGATTTATATATCATTAGGGCAATAGATAGCGGTCAAACCGGCTCTTCAAGTAGCAAACTTCAAGATTAGATTAGAAATAGAAAATCTGTAACCATATTCGTATGGCTACAGATTTTTTATTCCCTATTTTTATGTGTATGCAGTCCGTTTGAAAAAAGACATTCGAAAAGGAAAAGGCAGGGTTTATTACCCGCCTTTCTTCAATTCCATATTATAGTCTATTAAATCTATATCGTTATGTAACTTTAATCCTGTGCTGTATAAGCTTTCTTCGTCGTCCGAAAAAAGAAAAATATTGATATTATCCCATAACCATAATCTAAATCTGTTCCCTTAACCAAACTAGCTATTTCTAAATTTGATAGGAACACAGAATTCGCCTCCTTCCAAAAATTTCCTACATAAGATGTAAAAACTTTGTATATTATAAAATAAGAAATAAAAATAAGCAACACAAAAAAATTCAAAAAATTCGTAGAGTTTCTACTCTGCGGGCAAGAAAGCCGCCTGCTTTTTTGTGCTGTCGATATTTTACAACAAAGAAAAGGAATTGTAAATAGTTTCCATCAAAGAAAGGAGGAACCAGACGAAAAATTATGGAGATTGAAGCCATGTTCCAGAAATATATCCATTCCCACAAAGCCAAAATCAAGCTAAAGCAGAGCAGCATTTCCACCTATTGCAGAAAGTTTGAAGGCTATATATTACCCTTTTTTCGACAACAGGAAGAGATAAGTGAAAAGACAGTTGCGGAATTCACCGCACATTTGCAAACCAGCCTTGCGGATAAAACCACCGCTGACGTTCTGGGGCTGTTATCGGAAATATTATCTTGCTCCGGGATACCGCTGGAAATATATAAACCTGCTGTTTATCCGCCGGAAATCGTAACCTTTCCCAAAACGGAGTGGGAACGATTGAGGGATTACTGTGTTTCGCATTTGGATTATCTGACCTACGGTATTTTAGTAGCCATGTATACGGGTATTCGTCCGGGTGAGCTATCGGGGGCAAGGTGCAGGCATATTGATTTTCATTCTGCTGTTTTCAAGGTGCGTTTCACGATGCAAAGAATCAAAAATCTTGACCATACAGAACAGAAAACAAAGATAATCATTGATACGCCAAAATCGCATAAAGCAATACGAGACATTCCGCTGGTAAACGACCTGCTGTTATTAGGACAGAATCTGTATCAGGCAAGCCCTCCGGATGCATTCTTACTCACAGGGGAAACCGGGCGATTTATAGAGCCTCGATTGATGGAAGATAAATTCACAAAAATCATGCAGGAGTTAAACATTAGCGGAAAGAACCTGTATTCCCTTCGCCATACCTTCGCAACAGATTTCTATGACAAAACGCACGATGTAAAAAGCCTTTCTGAGATATTAGGTCACGCCGATATTAAAACGACTTTGAACCGATATGTACACCCTGACGCCGAAAAAAAGAGGCAGGGTATAAATGCCCTGCTCTCCTGAAACCAAAGAATTCGTAGAGTAGAAACTCTACGAATACGGAATATCGCCTGCTTTTCTAGTATCACTGGAAGGGGCGGGAATATACATGGCACTCTACACAGACGAAGATAGGAAAGAAATGGTAAGAAAGCTAAAGCGGTGGAGAGAACTAACAAAGTTAAATGAACAACAAGCATCCATTATAGCTAGTGTGGAATTAGAAGAATATCAAAAAATTGAAAACGGTGAAATATGGGCAGATGGCTCTATATTTGATAGAGTTGCGGGCTTTAGTGGGCTTCATTGGAAATACTTTTATCGAGATAAAACATTTGAGGAATTTGAACACGTTTTAATAAAAAAGTTAGAGAAAGAGCAAAAAGATTTCTGGACAGAGTATCATACAAACCCCAAGATACTGGCAGAAAAACTAATTGCTATTCGGAAAGCACATAATCTGACCCAAGAGCAAATGGCAAAACTTGCCCATATCAAGCGTGAGAGCTATATGGGAGCAGAAAAAGGAAAAGGGCTTTTAAATAAGGCATCTATAAGTTGTATTGCAGATTTCTTTTGTATCCCTATTGTTGACCTATTAAATAATGAATTAAACCCGTTTATTTTTAGTGCTGGGTATCAAGGTAGGTTAGAATACCCCCAAAGAGGAAGAAGAAAAAAAGAATAGATTGGAGGATTTTTATGCGTTGAAAGTTGTAGAAGTAGAACAAACAGACGATAAGAAAGGGAAGGATATTTGGTATAATGTTCATTTAGAGAATGGGTGGATATATCGTCGAAGTAGTAACGTTCCATTGGATTGGAAAGATAAAATTAAAGAATTTATCGTAACGACGGAACTAAATGAAGATGGTACCCCAAAAGTGGACAAAGATGGTTGTGTGAAACGTTCTTTTCGGATGCCTAAAGAAGATGACTGGAAGTTGCTTAAAAAGAAAACCGAAGCAGATATTGAAAGAAGCCATAAGACAATAGGATGTTATATTTACGATACTTTGCTTCAAAGCCCCCAGCAAAAAATAAAAGGAAAATTAGTCCGAACAATTGAACGTAAGTTTTATAAAGACGAGTTGAAGCTAATTTTGGATAAACAGCAAGCTTTTCACCCGGAGTTGCAAGATAGAGAATTATATAAAGCCTGTCTTGATGTACTTTACCCAATGAATGTGGCTCACAAAAACAATGTGGCTAATCGG
>OHFG01001018.1_pt1 | contig 15189 bp, 16 predicted proteins | sample 1567411 | NCBI WGS metagenome assembly OHFG01 (sample SAMEA3879563, study PRJEB24766) | human gut metagenome | biome: human-associated habitat; feature: feces | place: USA | collected 1985/1987
TCGAGCGACCCCTTCTCCTTTTATACTACATCCAAATCACGCCTTGAAATAGCGATTGTAAAGACCCTGGAAACCAGATCCATGACGAGCTTCGTCCTTGGCCATCTCGTGTACGGTATCGTGCACGGCGTCCAGGTTCTGCTCCTTGGCCAGACGCGCCAGACGCATCTTGTCCTCGCAGGCGCCGCACTCGGCATTCATACGTTTGAACAGGTTGGTCTTGGTGTCCCAAACGATGTCGCCGATCAGTTCGGCAAACTTCGAAGCGTGCTCGGCCTCCTCCCAGGCATAGCGCTTGAAAGCCTCGGCGATTTCGGGGTAGCCCTCACGATCCGCCTGACGAGCCATCGCCAGGTATTGTCCCACCTCGGAACATTCGCCCATGAAGTGGTTGTTCAGACCTTCCCATAACTCCTGGCTGGCGCCTTTGCCGTCGCCGAGCTTATGCTCCGTCACGAAATCCAAACCACCGGCCTTCTCCTCGACCTCAACGAACTTCTCCTTGCCTACTTTGCACATCGGGCACTGATCGGGTGCCTCGGGACCTTCGTGGATATATCCACAAACGGTACAACGCCATTTCTTAGCCATAATTCTTCTCTTTATTTTGTTAGATTGTGTGTGTTATTTCGTTTGCGAAGCAAAGATAGGAATTATCGGGGTCACGTCCCGCAAAAATCCGATCACTTTTACTGATAGGGCGATAAAACAAACCTATACGCCCATCACTGCGGCTGCCGGTCGAGCAGCCATTCGATATACCCCACCTCGAAGGCATCTTTAGCCAGCACCCGCTTATCTCGGTCCAGCAGATACATCGAAGGAATGGCTTTCAGATCGTAAAGCTCCTCTTTGCTGATTCGGGCTCCTGCGTCGTAGGCATTGATCCACGACGACGGTACCTGCGGAGCATGAGCGCGCCACGCCGTGAGATCTTCGTCGGGATAGAGCGCCAGTACCTCGAGACGCCCCGCACGGATCATCTCCGACAACAACGGAGAGGCAACGATTTCCGCCCGGATCCGTTCGCACATACCGCAGTCAGGGTTATTGAAAAACACGAGCGTATAGTCGGCCCGAATCCCGTAAAGCGTCCCCGTACGGCCCGAAGCGAGCGTATAGCGGAAGTCGTTGGCAGGCAGCCCTACCCTGTTTTGCAGCGCCATACGCAAGTCGTGCTCCGGAGCGATCTTCTCCCACTCGTCGAGCCATGGACTCGCCACGAGTGCCTCCAACACGGGAATATAGAGTTCGTCGCTGTGCAGCGGAGAGTTGGGGTCGTGCAGCACCCGTTCGGCCAGCATAGCGAAATACTCCAGCATGGTTTTCGATCCGGAAGCCTTGCGCATCAGCTCCGCGACAGGCGATGGGTCGCTTTCCGTAACGAAATTCCGGATGTACGTATCGAACGCACGCAACATATGTATCGAGTCGGTCGAAACGATAAAAACAGTATCCGCAAAATCCAGATCGTCCCAAAAATGCTCGCGCAGATAGGCATACCGCTGGGCGTCGTCCATCGCTCCGGGCGGAGCCACAACCCGGAAAAGACGCGGCGGGACCTTTTCCGGAGCCGTCGCCGGTGCGGATTTGCGGCCGGAACAAGACAACAGCACCGGAAGCGCCAGCAAACAGAAAAAATATCGCAACATAACGCACAACTTCAATCATACGGAAACCCGAGACAGTGCCAAATCTATGAAGCTATATCGGGAAATACCTTAATCATAGACGGCAAACGGAAAGGCCCGATAACAAACACGCGCTTCGACCTGCCGGGATAACATTTCATACAGCACAAATATAACCATTTTTCACGAAGCGATACGGCGGTCCACAACAAAAATCGGAAACATCCGACCGATTTGCACGGTACTTGCAATTTTACAAATCGTCACGAAAAAACGAGCTTCAAACAGACGGATAAAACGACATTTTCAAGGTATAAGCGCAACGCCGGATTTCTCCCGGACGCTGCCGAACCGGGAAAATGAAGAATAAAGTTCAAACAATTTTTAAATTCAATTATTATGGATGTGAAAAAAGCTACAACCAGCACAGGGTTCAAATTGAGTGTGATGACACTTGCAATTATGAACATCACTGCCGTAGTAAGTCTGCGAGGTCTTCCCGCAGAAGCGGTTTATGGCTTATCGTCGGCATTCTACTACCTGTTCGCCGCAGTCGTCTTCCTGATCCCGACGGCCATGGTGGCTGCGGAGCTGGCGGCCATGTTCTCCGACAAACAGGGCGGTGTATTCCGCTGGGTCGGCGAAGCGTACGGCGCACGCACGGGATTTCTCGCCATCTGGCTTCAGTGGATCGAATCGACGATCTGGTACCCGACGGTACTGACCTTCGGCGCCGTATCGATCGCCTTTATCGGCATGAACGAAACGTACGACATGTCACTTGCGTCGAACAAGGTCTTCACGCTAATAGTCGTATTGGCTATTTACTGGGTCGCAACACTCGTTTCTCTGAAAGGCATGGACTGGGTCGGCAAAATCAGCAAATGGGGAGGTATGATCGGTACGATCATACCGGCAGGTCTGCTCATTCTTCTGGGCATCATTTACATTTCGACCGGCGGCCATAACTACATGGATATGTCGCAGGGCTTCTTCCCCGACCTGACGAATTTCGACAACCTGGTATTGGCCAGCAGCATCTTCCTCTTCTATGCCGGTATGGAGATGATGGGTATTCACGTGATGGACGTGAAGAATCCTTCGCGCAACTATCCGAAAGCCATCGTCATCGGCTCGCTGGTGACCGTGCTGATCTTCGTGCTGGGCACGTTCTCGCTGGGCTTCATCATTCCGGCCAAAGACATCAACCTGACCCAGTCGCTGTTGATCGGCTTCGACAACTACTTCCATTATCTGCGCATCTCGTGGGCTTCGCCGATTATCGCCGTCGCCCTGATGTTCGGCGTACTGGCAGGCGTACTGACCTGGGTATCGGGTCCGTCGAAAGGTATTTTCGCCGTGGGCAGAGCCGGTTACCTGCCTCCGTTCTTTCAGAAGAGCAACAAGAACGGCGTACAGCGCAATATCCTGCTCATTCAGGGCGGCGTGGTAACGCTGCTGGCGCTGCTGTTCGTCGTAATGCCTTCGGTACAGTCGTTCTACCAGATCCTCTCGCAGCTCACCGTACTGCTCTACCTGATCATGTACATGCTGATGTTCTCGGCGGCGATCGTGCTGCGCTACAAGATGAAAGGCACCGCGCGTCCGTTCCGCCTGGGCAAAAAGGGTAACGGTCTGATGTGGACGATCGGTACGGTCGGCTTCTGCGGCGCACTGCTCGCCTTCATCCTCAGCTTCGTTCCGCCCAGCCAGATCTCGGTCGGCAGCAACACCGTATGGTTCTCCGTACTCATTATCGGCTGCGTGGTAGTGGTAGGCGCTCCGTTCGTCATCTACGCCATGCGCAAGCCCTCGTGGAAAGACCCGCAGGCGGCTGCGGAATTCGCACCCTTCCATTGGGAAGTAAAAGCAGCCCCGGAAACACAGAACATTCCGCAAAACAACCCGCAAAATACGGGTAATACGGCTCCTGAAAACAAACAATAAAAGCAATCGTCATGGGACAAAAAATCACGAAACAAGACGTTCGGGACGCCGTACAGCACGCCTTCGAACAGACCAAAGCGGTCTCGGGAGGTAAAAACGCCGACTATATACCCTATCTGGCCAACGTACCTTCCGACCTGTTCGGCATCGCCGTCTGTCTGCCCGACGGAGAGATTATCGCCGCAGGCGACACGGAATACAAGTTCGGCATCGAATCGGTGTCGAAAGTGCCGACGGCCATTTTAGCGATGAATCAATACAGCGCCGAAGAGGTGCTGGCGAAGATCGGCGCCGACGCTACGGGACTGCCTTTCAACTCGATCATGGCGATCCTGCTCGAAAAGGATCACCCCTCGACACCGCTGGTAAACGCCGGTGCGATCGCCGCCTGCTCGATGGTAAAACCTGTCGGGAAGCCGGACGCGAAATGGGAGGCGATCCAGGGATTCATCGAAGGACTCTGCGGCTCGAGCGTGGAGGTCATCGAAGAGCTTTACAAATCGGAAACGGCGACCAACTTCAACAACAAGTCGATCGCATGGCTGCTGAAGAACTATTCGCGCATCTACGACGATCCCGATATGGCGCTCGACCTCTACACCCGCCAATGTTCGATCGGCGTAACGGCCCGCCAACTGGCGGTCGCGGCTGCGACCATCGCATTCGACGGCGTGAACCCCGTAACCAAACAAACGGTCTTCAAGCCCGATCTGGGCGCACGCATTACTTCGATGATGGCCACCGTCGGTTTCTACGAACATACGGGCGACTGGCTCTTCAACACGGGCCTTCCGGCCAAGACCGGCGTGGGCGGCGGCATCATGGGCGTCGTTCCGGGCGTGATGGGCGTAGCGGCCTTCGCACCCCCACTGGATGACGCCGGCAACTCGGTCAAGGCCCAGGCTGCCTTGAGCGACATCGTCGGACGGCTCAACCTCAACATCTTCCATCCGCGTAAAAGCATCCTGGCAGAACAGGCATAGGAGGATCGTTCCGGAATGAAAAAGGCTCGCTGTACAGCGAGCCTTTTTGTATCTTGCGATTACCACACGACACCGTCCCCATCGTGGAAAAAACCGCACACGAGGGTCAGGTACTCGGGCATTTTTCCGTCGGCTCCCCACTTGAGTTCGATTCCGAACAGCTCGGAAGTCGTGCGGCCTATGTCGAAGCCGCAGGCTTCGAGCGACGGACGCACCAATTCGGGATGGCGGCACGGGTTCCCTTCGGGACGTGTACAGGTACCATCGGGACAATAGAGGCAACTGCCGACGTAGGCGAACGAACGTCCTCCATACCGCCGCTCCATTTCGAGCAGACGCCTCTCGAGCCGCTGCCGTTCGGGGTGGATCAACCGCTTTGCCTCCGCAATGGGAAGACCGCCCTGTTCCGGAACGATCTTCGTCGCAATAAGCAATGCCCTGGAATACCGGGTCAGGTACTCCTCGACATCGAAATCGAAGGGAGGACATCCCCAACTGCGTCCATAGTTCGGACAGGTGCGGCAGCAACCCTCGAAACGCTCGGCATCGCGGAAACGGGCGATATAATCGGCGACGGGAATCGTCACGCTGAAATCTTCGGCTCGGTATGGGATCATATTTCGGTAAAGAGATCGAATTGATGCAGAAACGTAAAAGTAAAGAAAACCCCGATGACGGCACACAGGACGGCAAGCAGTGCATTCAGCACACGCGGGGAGGGTTTGGTGGATTCGCAGGCCCGATTCCGGATATAACGTCGGAAAAAGAGGAAGAGAGCGGGTACGACGCTGCACGCCAGCAGAAAATCCTCGGGAATCCCGAAGAAATAGACCTTCGAAAACCCGATCAGCGCCCAATGGCAGAGAAAGGTCGCCAACACGATATTCGCCCGCTCGGAGAAAGCCAGCATCAACGCGACGGTGAAGACTGCGACCGAGCAGGGCATCACGGGCGAGGTCATCATCGGAAAAGTACGCCCCAGGGCCAGCGAGAAGAGCGGATAAACGAGCGGCATACAGAACAGCACCAAAGCAAACCGGGGGTGTCGTCCCGTGCGCCCGAGCGAATCGTGTCCGGCCGCCAGGTCATAGATCCAGATACAACCCATGACCGCCCAGAACAGGGCCAGAATATCGTAATGTTCGCGCGGAGCGCAATAGATAAAATAATATACACCCGCGATCCAGAAATTCAATGCGGCCATAAAAACCTTCATCGCCACACGCACGGCACGCGTCGGACGCAGATAAAGCAAAAGGGTCAGCACCGCAGCGACCGCAACCAGCAGGAGCTGTACGGGCCACGTGGCGGCGTTGTATGCGGCGATCGTATTCCAGAAAACATCCATACGAAAAGAGTTTATTCACGGCTCCGTCTGCGCCGTGTGAGCGAGAAAGCCCGGCGGTTGAAGATGAATATCGGCAGCGTGGCGCCCGCAGCCAACAGGATAATCACGCTGAACGACACGGTGGCATTCAGAAAAAACTGCTGCATATATTCCAGGCCCTGCCCGGGATCGTTGAGCGATTGCAGAAACATGATGAGGGCAAAGACCGTCTTGTAGGCATAGATACCCGGGACCATCGGCAGCAGGGCCGGAATGTAAAGCACGGTCATCGGACAACGAATACCCCGTCCCAGCCAAAGGCTGCCGAAACCGATGACGACGGCAGCACAGAGCGAAGCCGTAGCGATGTCGATCCCCGCATAACTCATCAGGCAGAAACGCAAGGCGTGTCCGACGGCCGCCAGCAGGGCGATGTAGGGAAATGCCCGCACCGGAGGATCGGAAATCGCCCCGAATCCGATAGCGGCCACGGCCGCGAACACCCCGTCGAACAGAATATCCACTGCAATCATAGCAAACTGTTTTTAACGATCATCAACGTCGCCGAAAGACCTACGGCAATGCAGACGATCAGCAGCAGGGCGTTGATCAGACGGCTGCAACCGATCAGGATATGCCCTTCGACGATGTCGATCACCCCGTTGATGAGCGGAACGCCCGGAACAAGAAAGAGCGGGCTGGTGGCTATCGCCACCTCGGCCGTACAGTCGAAGCCCAATGCCGACGAGGCGCAGAGCGAAGCCAGAAAGGCGGAAAGGATAAAAACCAGGAAGTGATTCACGGCATGCGCCTGCATCCGCTGCCGAGCGGAAAAACCGACGAGCGTCGAGGTGAAGACGATGCCCACGGCCGTCCAGTCCCCGCCGAACAGACGACAAAAGGAGGCATTCGCCAGGCCGACCGTCAGCAGGACGAAAATCGGGTCCATACGCGGCTTGGCGATCAACTCTCCGTAACGGTCGCGCAGGTCGGTCAGCGACAGGTGTTCATCGACGGCATCCCAACTCAAAGCGCTCAGATCCGAATTCCGTTCGAAGCTGATCGGCAGCGCAGGGATCTTTACCACACGGGTAACGACTTCGCCGCTCCGTTCGTCGTGTACGGTGATGATTATGCTTTTCTGAAAACTCGACAACTGAATATCCACTCCCTGCGAGGTTCCGATGCGCTGTGCGTTGCGGATCACACGCGAAGTGTGCACTCCCGATCCTAACAGATAGGAAGCGTATTCCGCAACGAAATCGAGAATGTCGGAGAGTTCCTGTTTTGTTTTCATGACGGCACAAAAGTAGTGTATTCCCGCCAAATCGGAAACAACCGGCGAAAAGAAAAATTCCCGGAAAGAGTTTTTGTTTCCTGAAAAATACCGTTATATTTGCGGCAGATTTGGTTTCCGGCTCCTTATGCAAGGAGAGGAATGAAAAGGGAATCGGGTGTGAATCCCGGACAGTCCCGCTGCTGTGAAGCTCCGCGACGTTTCGAACATCTCTGCCACTGGTCCGCACGGACCGGGAAGGCTTCGGAACAGGAGTGAGTCAGAAGACCTGCCAGATCGATTCGATGTCAAAGGCGCTCGTGGGTTAGGCGTTTGATTTCGGTTGTGTTTCGCTTGATAAATTTTAGGAAAACCGTCCCGACACAGGGATCGTTGTACCGTTCCGGTACAAGAGATTTCCTCGTCTGCCACAGCGGTATTTCCGGTAATGAACGACAAACGAAAGTGCGGCGATAACCATTGTTACTGCCATAACATTCAAGAGATTAGGATGTCGCCGCACTTTTTTTTAACCGATAACGATGAATATCATACTCTATGGAATACCGGCCGATACAGCCGAGCTGATTGCCGGACGTTACGACCTGGAACTCATTCATTCGATCGAAGAAATCGGAGCCTGCGGAGCGTTGCTCCCCGTCCCGAAAATAACCGCACCCCGGCAGTTGCTGGCTCTTTACAACGCCTTGATGCGTCACGAGGATGCGATCGATGCAGTCATCATCTGCGGGTCCGAAACCTGCGGTGCGGCCGGCACGATATGCTACGGGGCTCCTCCGGGAAAAATCTTCACACTCTGCGGCGATCCGGGAGGCGAAGAGCTGGAAGCGGAGTTATTCCGGCTGCTCGATGCCATCTTCACGCAAGCCAACCGGATCAACCTCTGAAACGACGTATTCCCGAAAAAACGAAAGGGATTCTATTTTCAAATTTTTTCCGGCACGAATTTGCTCCGACCTTTTCCGCCTTTGCAAAAAATCCGCTGGAAAGAATTTCCACAACCGGCTGTCACCTCGCAACCGGCCTTGCTCATGAGAGCAAATATACCCCGCTTCGATTCGGATTTATATCGTCTTTCCGGACAGCGGTCGCCCTCGGTTCCGCCCAAATTTATTTGGCTCTGCCACAAACCTGCACTATCTTTGCCGCATGGACTCAACGAAAGGATATATTCACGTCTATACCGGAAACGGCAAAGGCAAGACGACGGCCGCGTTCGGACTGGCCGTGCGAGCTTTGTGCGCCGGCAAAAGCGTTTACATCGGACAGTTCGTCAAGTCGATGCGATACAACGAAACGAAAATCGGGCAACTCTTCGACCAAGTGAAGATCGAGCAGTTGGGTCGGGGATGTTTTATCGGCAAGGATCCCGAAGCGATCGATATCCGGATGGCACGCGACGGTCTGACCCGCTGCGCCACCCTGCTGGAGAGCGGTGAATACGACGTAGTCATCCTCGACGAACTGACCATCGCCCTGCATTTCGGACTGCTGACGATCGACGCCGTACTGGATGCCCTGAACCGCCGTCATCCTGCGGTAGAAGTCGTCGTCACGGGACGTTACGCCCCGCAGGAACTTATCGACGCGGCCGACCTGGTGACCGAAATGCGGGAAATCAAACATTACTACACGCAGGGCGTCCTTTCCCGCGACGGGATAGACCGCTGACAGGCCAAAAGCGATCGTCATCGCCCGACTGCACACGGGCGCGAATAACAGCAAAGCGAACTCCGCTGAAAAAAACAGAACCTCGAAGCAATGCAATTTCGAGATCCTGTTTTTTTCGTTCTTTCCGAAGATTCCGGTAAATCGGACATCAACCGCACATCGGTCCTCTCCCACTCATCCGAATACGATCGCTCTCTCGCACGCAAATCGCCGGCATCGCATGCCAGGCGCAAAATCCTTGCGGAAGCGACACAGCACCTCTCCTTCTCGAACCGACCGAACATCCGGTCCGTTGCGACTCCCCTCTACACTGACCGATCCGTTAAAAGCGGAAGCGAAGACCGGCGACAAGCGATCCCATCGTACCGATTCCCGCTTCGGCATAGGCCGCGACCTTACCCCCGATTTCGACACCGATCGGCGAAACCTGAAAAGCCCACTGCCGGGCCGATTCGCTCTGCCCCTCGCCCGAAGATTCGGTGAAAGTCAGTCCGACACCGACGCGGGAATAGAGCGACAGGATACGCAGGTTGAGCCAGCGCATCTTCAGGTGCGGCATGATCGAATAATAGTCGGTCGAGATTTTCTTACCGGCCAACCGCTGATTGTTACCCGAATAGACGAAAGTAGCGCCTACACCCACCGACGATACGGAAGGTGTAATTGACCGACACACCGCCCCAGCTGTCCATCGACGCATCCTTCATATCGAGCACGTCGAGCAACTTATCGCTGTAAGCGTCGATCCAGTCGGTCACGGGAGCGACACCGTACCCCACCGAAATTTCACCGCGCCCCAACTGGGCATGAGCCAGACCGGGCAGACCGAGCAACGCGACGGCTGCCATCAGAAGTACTTTTTTCAACATAACTGTCTCTGTCAGGATTTATAGGATAATACAAATATTTTTTAATAAATAACCCGCCCTTTCGTCACGGCACAAAATTCCCGCCAAAATCAATGAGAAGGGAAGCGAACGACCGCTTCCCTTCTCAACATATATCGAATTCAAAAGTTTCGCTGGTACAACGCACCGCTTCCCTTTCAAAACATCCGACGGCAATTAACCGATCGCCTCCTCCTGGCCGACCTTTTTGAACAGATCGACATCCTCGACATCCGAATGCATCAAGTAATTGTAGGCTTCGGCGACTTTGCTTTCTGCCAGTTTACAATAGATCCGCGCGGAATCGATGTATTCGGCCGATTCTCCGGCCTGACGAGCCAACAGGTAAGTAATGATGATATGACCGGCAGTTTCCACCAGACGGCGGGCATGGAAATCCTTGTAACCGCTGCGCTCCTTCTCGAGAGTTTCGACACGGGCGACCATCTCCTCGAACCTCACGCGCAGGTCGGTCAGTTTGCTCTTCACGGCGCACATTTCGGGGGCATAGTCCGCAGCCTCGTAGGTCTTGATCTGCTCCAGGAAGGTTCCCTTCGTTACGGCATTGATCGCAGCTACGACCTGCAGCTGGGAAGTACCTTCGTAGATATTCATGATACGGGCATCGCGGTAGAGGCGCTCGCAGGGATAGTCCTTCATGAAGCCCGAACCGCCGTGAATCTGTACCGCATCGTAAGCGAGCTGGTTGGCATACTCCGAAGCGAAGAGCTTTACCAGCGGCGTGAAACCGTCGGCCAGACGATTGTAGAACTTCATCTCCTGGCGCTCCTCCGGTTCGAGCGAACGCTCCTGCGCGATGTGGCCGTACTGCTTGTAAATCTCGACGAAACGGGTCGTTTCATAGAGCAGCGCACGGGCCCCCTGCAACTTCGCCTTCATATTGGAGAGCATCTCCGCAACGGCAGCGAACTGAATGATCGGCTTGCCGAACTGGGCACGCTCCTGCGCATACTTGAGCGCCTCGCGGTAAGCGGCCTCGCAAAGGCCTACCGACTGTGCGCCGATACCCAGACGGGCAGCGTTCATGAGCGACATCACGTATTTGATCAGACCCATCTTACGGTCGCCGACCAGACGGGCCGGAGCGTTGGTGAAGACCAGCTCGCAGGTAGGCGAACCCTTGATACCGAGTTTGTTCTCGATACGGCGCACCTTAACGCCGCCGTCACGCTTGTCGTGCACGAGCATCGAAAGACCGCGTGCGTCCGAGGTTCCCTCTTCGGTGCGGGCCAGCACCAGCGAAATATGACCATCGCCGTTGGTGATGAAGCGCTTCACGCCGTTCAGCAGCCAGCGGCCGCTCTTCTCGTCGTAAGTGGCCTTGAGCATCACGGCACCCAAGTCCGAACCTGCATCCGGCTCGGTAAGGTCCATCGCGCAGGTCTCGCCCGCAGAAACACGGGGCAGGAACATCCGCTTAAGCTCTTCCGAAGCGAATTCATTGAGCGTTTCGGCACAGTCCTGCAAACCCCAGATATTCTCGAAACCGGCATCGCCGCGCGCCACCATTTCGTTGGCGACGACGAAGCAGACCAGCGGGAAATTCAGGCCGTCGTACTCGTAAGGCAGGGTCATGCCGCTCAAGCCGGCCTTGGTAATGGCTTCGATGTTGCGGGCCGTACCCTCGGCGTAAACGACATGGTCGTTCTCGACTCTGGGACCTTCGTGATCGACGCCCTCGGCATTGGGGGCGATCACCTCGCCGCAGACCTCGCCGGCGATCTCCAGCACGCGGCGGTAGTTGTCCATCGCGTCGTCGAAATCCTGCGGAGCAAGCTCGTGGTGGTCTTTCAGCGTATAGTTACGCTCTTTCAGCGCCACGATCTTGCGCATCAGCGGATGCTGAAGGTGGAACTGCAAATCCTTATTATCTAAAAAGAAATTAGCCATTACTTCGAGTTTTGTTTGTAATACTTAATCATTTTCGGAATCACCTCGTTCAGGTCGCCCGTGATGGCGTAGTCGGCGATCCTGGCGATCGGCGCGTCGGGATCAGTGTTGATCGAAATGATCATCGACGACTGGTCCATACCGGCCGTATGCTGGATCTGGCCCGAAATACCGCACGCGATGTAGAGTTTGGGACGGATCGTAACGCCCGTCTGACCGATCTGGCGGGCATGCTCCGTGAAACCTGCGTCCACCGCAGCACGGCTCGCGCCGACTTCGCCGCCCAGCACCTCGGCCAGTTCGTGAATCAGCTTGAAATTCTCCTTCGAGCCTACGCCGTAACCACCGGCAACCACCACGCTCGCGCCTTTGATATTGATCTTGCGTTCTTCGATCTGGCGGTCGAGGATCTTGACCACCAGGTCGCTCTCTTTCAGGAACTTCTTCCAGTCGATCGGCTTCACCTCGCCGGCACCCGGCGTGGCTGCGTACTCCTTGCGCATCACGCCCTCGCGGACGGTCGCCATCTGGGGACGATGGTCGGGGTTCACGATCGTCGCAATGATGTTGCCGCCGAAGGCCGGGCGAATCTGGTACAACAGATTCTTATACTCCGTACCGGTCTTCGCGTCCTTATGGTCGCCGATCACCAGCTGCGTACAGTCGGCCGTCAGACCGCTGAACAGCGCCGACGATACGCGCGGGGCGAAATCGCGGCCGATGGAGGTCGCACCGAAAAGGGCGATCTGGGGCTTCTCCTGCTCGATCAGACCGCACATCACAGCCGTATGGGGCAACGTGCGGAACGGAGCGAACTCCTTGTCGTCGGCCGTCCACACGGTATCGGCGCCGTATTTGGCCAACTCCTTGGCGATATCGCCCAGATTATGACCCAGTACGACGGCTTCGAGCTTCACGCCGAGCGTCGTGGCCAGCTCGCGGCCTTTGGTCAGCAACTCCAGACTCACGTCCGCAGGTACTCCGTTTTCGAGTTCTATATATACAAATACATTATTCATATCTCGTTTCCTCCCTGATTAACCGAGCGTGTGGCTCGCGATAAGTTCAACCATCAATTCCTCGATCTGCTTGTCGTCGGCAGTCAGTTTCTTGGCTTCCTTGGCCTGGAACACCACATTCTCGATCTTCTTCACCTTCGTCGGGGAACCGGTCAGGCCCAACTGGTTATCGTCCGGATCGACATCGGCGGCACTCCACTCGAAAATCTGCAGGTAGGGCTTCGACGCGGCCATCTTGGCAGCTTCCGACGTCGGTTCCGCAGCGATCTCGGAGGCCGTCATGGCATTCTTAAACTTCATCACGCGGCGGGCGTTCTTCGGGCGGCACTCGGCAGCCGAAGCATTTACGGTCACCACGGCGGGAATCGGACATTCGACCACTTCGGTTCCGTGCTCCAGGCGACGTTTGATGACCAGCGACTTATCTTTGATCTCGAGAATCTCCTCGGCATAGGTCACCTGCGGCAAACCGAGCTTTTCGGCCACCTGCGGACCCACCTGGGCCGTATCGCCGTCGATGGCCTGGCGGCCTGCGACGATCACGTCGGGCTGAATCTTGCGCAGCGCACACGAAAGAGCGTATGAAGTAGCCAGCGTATCCGAGCCGGCGAATTTACGGTCGGTCAGCAGATAACCTCCGTCGGCCCCCCGGAAAATGGCGTCGCGGATGATGTCGGCGGCACGCGGAGGACCCATGGTCAGGATATGTACCGTACTGCCTTCCGTTTCGTCCTTGAGAAACAGGGCAGCCTCGAGTGCATTCAAATCTTCGGGATTGAAGATTGCAGGCAGCGCAGCGCGGTTGACCGTCCCTTCGGGGGTCATGGCATCCTTACCCACGTTGCGGGTATCGGGAACCTGCTTTGCCAGGACAACAATTTTCAACTGTTTTTTCATTTGTACTATTTTAAATGAATAAATTTTACTCGTATCTGTATTTACCGCACGATCGTTTCATCGCGGTCGGGGCCTACCGAAATAATCCGCACGGGCACGCCCGTTTCCCGCTCGATGAACTCCACATAAGCCTTGAATTCGGCCGGGAAATCCTCGTAGCGGCGGAATTTGCGAAGATCGCATTTCCACCCCTTGAACTCTTTATAAACAGGCGCGATCGGAGCATCTACCGCATAAGGGAAACGGTCCGTACGCTCGCCGCCGATCTCGTAGGCCGTAGCCACGCGGATCGTGTCGAAATCGTTCATCACGTCGGATTTCATCATAATCAGCTGCGTCACGCCGTTGACCATGATCGAATATTTCAGGGCCACCATATCGAGCCATCCGCAGCGGCGGCGGCGGCCCGTGACGGCGCCGAACTCGTGGCCGAGCCGGCACAGCCGCTCGCCCGTCTCGTCGAAGAGCTCCGTGGGGAACGGACCGCTGCCGACGCGCGTGCAGTAGGCCTTGAAGATGCCGTACACCTCGCCGATGCGGTTCGGGGCGACGCCCAGCCCGGTGCAGACGCCCGCGCAGACGGTGTTCGACGAGGTGACGAACGGATAGGAGCCGAAGTCCACGTCCAGAAGCGTTCCCTGCGCGCCTTCGGCCAGAACGGACTTGTCCTGCGAGAGGCAGTCGTTGACGAAATATTCGCTGTCGATGATGTGGAAGCGGCGGAGGTATTTGACCGCCTCGAACCACTGCTTCTCCAGCTCGGCAATGTCGTATTGATAGTCGAGACTCTTCAGGATCTTCTCGTGGCGCGCCTTGGCCGCAGCGTAGATGCTTTCGAAATCGGGACTCAACAGATCCCCTACGCGCATGCCGTTGCGGCTTACCTTGTCGGTATAGGTGGGACCGATGCCCTTGCCCGTCGTGCCGATCTTGGCGCTGCCCTTGGCCGCCTCGTACGCGGCGTCGAGCATGCGGTGCGTGGGCAGAATCAGGTGGGCCTTCTTCGAAATGCAGAGCTGTTTGGTCAGGTCATGGCCGCTGGCAGCCAACGCTTCGGCCTCCTCGCGGAAAAGCACCGCGTCGATCACCACGCCGTTGCCGATGATGTTGGTCTTGCCGCCCTGGAAAATGCCCGAAGGAATCGAGCGGAGCACGTATTTCTCGCCGTTGAATTCCAACGTGTGACCGGCATTGGGACCGCCCTGGAAGCGGGCCACCACCTCGTAACGAGGCGTCAGCACGTCCACAACCTTCCCTTTGCCCTCGTCACCCCATTGCAGGCCGAGGATAACGTCAACTTTTTTCATTGTATCCGGTTCTGTTTTATGTTTGCAAAAGACATTTTTTGCATCCAAAGGTACGAAATATTCTCCGAAAAGCCGCATCGGACACGGGGACTTTTCAACAAAATGTTAAAGCAGCGTCCTGCGGGAAAGCCGCCGTGCGCATACCGCCGCACGGCCCTACCGTTCGACCACCTTCGTCGGCCCGTCGAACCGCAGCGCGCCGAACCGCTGCCCGGACGCCACGTACAGGAGCGCGAGCGACGGACAGCCGCGCACGTCGGCCAGCTCCATCCAGCGGGCGCACTGCGAGAGGTCGAGCGTTCCGAAGCCGCA
>OHFG01001023.1_pt1 | contig 15138 bp, 8 predicted proteins | sample 1567411 | NCBI WGS metagenome assembly OHFG01 (sample SAMEA3879563, study PRJEB24766) | human gut metagenome | biome: human-associated habitat; feature: feces | place: USA | collected 1985/1987
TGCTGCTCCATGGCGTCCACGGTGGTCTCCACCGCCTTCTTCTTGCCCCGGACCTTGCTGTAAGCCTTGATGGCACCCTTATCATCCAGCCGCATGATGGGGCAGATGTTCATGATGGTGGCCACCATGGCCGCTGTGCCGGAGACACGGCCGGTGCGGCGGAACTGGGTCATGTTGGAGGAGAAGAACTGGTGGTGGACCTTGTTGCGGTTTTCCAGCACCCACCGAGCCGTCTCCTCCAGCGTGGCGCCGCTGTCCCGCAGGTCCGCCGCCGCATCCAGCGCCGGGTTTTCTTCCCCGCAGGGGCAGCCCCGGATGGGATGCACCGGGCAGCGATGGCGAGCGCAGGAAAAGCCGCTGCCGCCGGCCAGCAGAATGGCCAGAAAGGCCAGATCGTAGTTCAAAATCATCCGGGCCGGCAGGGCGTACCGCCGTCCCAGCGTGCGGCACAGGCCGCAGTAGGCGCTGCGGAACAGGTCTGTCTGCTCCTGAGTCAGCCGATCCGCCGCAGGACGCACATAGCCGAACATCAGAACTCCCGCACCACCGTGTAGGTCAGGGCCTCCGTCTTTTTGGCGTGGCGGTCATAGGCCACGCTGGGCAGGAAGGCCAGCGCCGCTGCGCCGATGGCGATGGCGTAGCGGACGCCCTCCGCCAGTCCCTCCGACAGGAAGTAGCCCAGCAGGAAGCCCACCACCGGCAGCAGATATACCAGCGCCACTACACCCAATATCTTCCGGGTGGCGCTCTCCACCACCACCTTCTGCCCCGGCCGGACCCCCACAGGGTCCTTGGCCCGTGCGTGGATGGCGGCGCCGGTCATGCCGCAGCCGGCGCATTCCTCACAGTCGTGGCCGCAGGCAGACTTTCGGGGGACGGATATCTCCACGAAGCCGCCGGGCAATATCTTTTCAACCGTTGCGATCTGTGTCATGGTAGCTTATACACCTCTTTGCTATGTCTATGGCTCTGTCGGGGTGTCCGAAGCCACCTTCAGATCCACCACCATCTGATACGAGCCCTTGATGCCGATATTCTCGTAGCCCTCGATGCGGATGGTCACCGGCACCGTATGGACCCCTGCGCCGGTGAGTCCGGACAGGTCTGCCACGATGTGGACGTTCTCCGCCGTCAGGGCGTTCACCTCCGCTGTCAGGCCCCGCATCCGCACGTTCAGCGACTCCGTCTCTGCCGTGGCGGTCATGCCCTCCGGCACATTCTCAAAGGTGAACCGGGAAACGGTCAGCGTCCGCTCCGTGACGCCACGGACCACCACCGTCACGGTGGCGGTGTCCACGCCGTCGGCAATGGTCACATCCTCCGGCACGGGGATGGTATAGGTCAGGCTCTGGGAATCCTCCAGATCCTGCACATACAGGGTATCCAGCACGATGCTGTCGATCTCATCCAGCCGGGCCTTCTCGCCCACCAGCTTCACCGTGGCGGGAGAGATGGTGTAGTCCACCGTCTCCATGGTGGCCCCCACGGCCTCCACAAAGTTCACCCGCAGAGGCACCTCCTTCACCGTCGACACCGGCATGGTGGCGCCGATGAGCTTTTCACTGCTGCGGATGGCGCTGTTCTCGATCTTCACATCGTTGTGGTCGTACAGCTCAAATTCCAGCGCCTGCACCACCGTCTTGTCAGCTCCGGTGATATCCAGCCGCACCTTGGCGTAGCTGACATTCAGCAGGTCGTCCCGCTGGCCGCGCAGCAGCAGCACCTCCGGATCCAGCGTCAGCTCCCCGGCCATGTAGCCGTCAGCCACGCTGCCCACAATTTCGCACTGAATGGGTACTTCCTTGCTGTCCAACTCGCCCACGGTAACGGTGATGCTGTAAATGCTGGCGGAATCCACCGTCAGCTTCCCCCTGCGGATGTTGTCCGGGAACACCACCTCGTAGGTCAGGGTCTGGCTGCCGGCCTCCTTGATATTGCTGGTATTGGCCACGATCCGAATCTTGCTGCGGTCCAGCTTACGCAGCTCGTTCCGGGGACCCTTGATGACCAGATCCACGGTGGTATCATAGCCCGACAGCAGCATCAGGCCACGATCTGCCAGTGTGGTATCCTCGCCGGAGAATTCCACCGGCACATTTTTCACCTTCAGCGTCACCTCCGGCGAGGTGACGGTATCCACATAGATCCACAGAGCGATCGCCACCAGGATGGAACCGATGATCCGCAGCGCCTTACGGCTGGCATCATTCTTCTTCATCGTTCTGCTCCCCCTTTCTCCGGGTCCGAAGCAGTTCCCGCAGCGGGAAGCGGGTCCTATCCGGTTCCTCCTGCTGGGGCATCAGCTCGTTGTGCAGCAGCTGGGACAGGGTCTCCGCCTGCAGATGGCGCTTCAGCATCCCACCGATGGCCACAGAGATGGAGCCCGTCTCCTCCGAGACGATGACCACCACGGCATCGGAATTCTCGCTCATGCCGATGCCCGCCCGGTGGCGCATCCCCAATTCCCGACTGAGGTTCACATTCTTAGACAGGGGCAGCATACAGCCCGCCCCCAGGATCCGCCCGTTGCGGATGATGACGGCGCCGTCGTGCATGGGCGCCTTGACGAAAAAGATGTTCTTCAGCAGCTCGCTGGAGACGGAGGCATCCAGCGTGGTACCGGAGCGCACCACGTCGTCCAGCAAGATCTTCCGCTCGAACACGATGAGCACGCCCGTGCGGGTGCGGGACATCTCCGTGCAGGCCAGCACCGTCTGGTCGATGGCCCGCTCCAGCTCCGGCAGTTCCTTCTCCGGTGCCAGCGTCCGCAGCAGGCGGATGTTCTTGCTGCCCAGCTGCTCCAAAATCCGGCGGATCTCCGGCTGGAACACGATGATCAGGGCCAGCACGCCCCACTCCACCATGTGGCTGAGGATGTAATTCACCACCCGCAAGTTCAGCTTCGAGGACAGCCACAGCGCCGCCAGAAAGATGGCCACACCCTTCAGGATGTTGGCGGCCCGTGTACTCTTCACCAGCGACAGCAGCTTATATACCAGATACGCCACGATGGCCACGTCCAGCAGGTCCGCCAGGCGGATCAGAGGCAGGTATCCTTTGATATTTTCCAATACAGACAGGATCTTTTCCATATTGCAGACCTTTCCCATTCGCATACCAATAGGTATTTCACATTATATAATTATTTTCACGAATCGGCGGGATTGACGGGAAAAAAGGCCCCCTCCGGCCGGGGCCGGAGGGGGATAAGGAACAGGGATTTACTTTACAGGGAGCGGGAGCTTCAGCTCTGCTCCTCCCGGCGCAGGATCCGCTTCCACTGGGCCAACTTCTCCTGATTGGTGGTAACGTCGAAGGAGGCATCCTCCAGTGCCTCCATCAGCTCCCGGCAGGATTGGAAGCGCCTCACCGGGTCGGGCTGCACACACTTTTGGATCAAGTCACCCAACTGATGCGGGAAGCCGCCGATATACATTGCATGGATGCAGTCTATCTCATAGGGCGGCACGCCGGGGTTACAGCCGGTCGCCAAATAATAGAGCGTGGCCCCCAGACCGTAGATATCTGTCCGGGCATCGGTCTGTCCCATACCGCCGAACTGCTCCGGGGCGGCATAGCCCCGTGTACCCAGACAGACGGTATCCCCCGCTTTGCCGGGTTTATAGACACGCATCGTGCCGAAATCGATCAGCGCCAGACGGCCATCGGGCCGCAGCAGGATATTTCCCGGCTTCATGTCACGGTAGACATAATTTCTCTCATGCAGATAGCGCAGCACATCGCATAGCTGCCATGCCCAATCCACCACCTGGATCAGATCCTGAGTCCCTTCTCTGGCCATGACGCTCTCAAGTGTCTCGCCATCAAAATATTCCCGGACCACGCAGAGGGTCTCCTCATCCTCCAGAACCTCTACCAGCTTTGGAATGGCCGGGTGATCCAGCTGCCGGAGGAGGTCAGCTTCCTTCAGGAGCAGCTCACGGATGGCCTTTTGGGCGGGACGATCATCCTTTCGGCAAGGCTTCAGCACCACAAGCCTATCCGTACGGGAGCTTTTCGCCAAATAAACGTCCTTTACGCTCAACGGGGCAAGTGCCCGGATGACCTCATACTCCCCTATCCGCTTTTCCCCTGCAAAATCGCCCATTGGACGCGGCGGCGTTTCCTGCCGGGGAGGTGTGTACGACTCATTCCGCAGGTCAAATATGACCTTCTCAGTCCTTGCAAAACCGATCTCATCATAGGCCGCAAGCTGATACTTCTTTCCCGGTATGAGCTTACGTCCGTTTATCCACGTACCATTGGTAGAAAAATTGTCTCGCACAAACCAAATTTCCTGCTCATAGAAAAAGGCCGCCTGCCTCCGTGCCACGGTCCGTGCGCTCAGGCGGACGTCACTGTCAGACGCTCTGCCTACCGTTACCATCGGCTTTTTGATCTGCAGCTTTTCACCTGTGCTTGGGATCGTAAGGGGGAGTACATCGGAATACAGGACCACCGTGGTATCCGGCGGCAGCATCACATATTCCGAGTCATCCGGTATGGGTCGGCGCTCCTTCTGCGTCAACAGCTTCCAGTTTTTTACGGTCAGCAACTTTCCGCAGCATCTGCATACGTATCTGGTTTCATCGGTACCTTCTTCAAGAGCCATGTATTCATGCTGTCCATTCCTGCAATCGAGAATTGCATCGGCCTCTTTGCCCAGCATCTCACGCAAAACAAGCTTTGCGAGCCGCTCCATGCCGGTCTTAGTGGGATGAGAGCCGTCGATGGCATCATAGGGCAGGTGATAGGCATACAGATCGATGAGCCTGCCGCCCTCCAGCACTGCCGTGCGGCGGATGATATCGTTATATACCTCGATGGAGATACCGCCTACGCTCTCCGGAAACACAAAAGCCGGATCGGTACTCATATAAGTGGAGCAGAGGGTGCAGCACCAGAGCTCGGCATCCGGATAATTGGCCCGCAGCTTTTGCAGCATCCGCCGGTAGGCCGTCTCGAACACGGAATACCACTCGTCGGTCACTCCGCCGTCCTCCATGGGCCGGACGGCGTTCGCCCAGTCATTGGTGCCGAGATAAACCAAAATCACATCCGGCCGGACACCCCGCATATGCAGATGGCTGGTCCGCTGGTCGCTGCACCCGGAGGGGAACAGCTCATGCTGCCCCGGCAGCTTTGTCACCCGACTGCCGGACCAGGAGTCATTGACCAGCAGCTCGCCGCCGAAGAAGTCGATGACCTGCCCCCACCATGTATCCGCCATGGTATAGACCCCCGTCCGGCTGCAGACGTCGCCTTTGTAGAAGACGCTGTGATCCGGCGGATTATAGCTTTCCAGTGTGCTGACAGAGTCTCCCAGGACGGAAAATTGTTTGCCTCGATAGAGGTTTGTCGTTTTCCACTGGGAAAGCTCCTCCTGCCGTATTTTCTCCGGGGTAGGCGCATCGTCCACCAGCCACATGGGGCCGGAAAAGCGGAGCTTGGCAGCCTCGGTAGAGAGACCGTCAAAGGCGAGCTGGAAGGCCATCAGGTTCGGACACGGCTTAAAGGGATCGTTGCCGTTGCTGCTTTTGATGGCAAAGACGATATCTGTGAAGCAGGTATCATAGTGCTCCTCCAGCAGAACATCCCGAAAGGCCTGCGCCACGATCTCCGGCGGATTCTTGAAGGCTCCGCAGCCGAAGGCACCTAGGATCAGCACCCGAATGTCGTTATCTATGGCGGCATTGAAGATGTTGCGGATACGGGAACGGAACAGATCCCCCAGCACGGCGGAATTCGTATGCGGCAGCATGAATAGGATGGGTGCAGCGCAGGTGATCACATCCACACGAAACCACTGGTTCCGCTCCTTCAGGCTCAGATCCTCGTTTTTGAATACGGTCACACCCTTGGTGTAGATCAGGCGGTCGGAGTAGAGATACCGGCCGTGCTCATAATGATACTGATAGAAGTCGTCATATACGCCGGGTGTATTGGCCAGACACGGATAGAGATTGCTGCAGCGGCAGAGGCACTCCTCCTGCGCCGTGGCACCGTTTTTCACGCCACCGCCGGGGACCTCCGGATTGGCAAAGTTCAGCACAGCCACGCCGTATTGATTCCCGAAGCGGGCAGCCGCCGCAAAGGTGGTGGTATCCTCCACCGTGATGCGCTGCTCATACCGGGGCATGAGCGGCTGTTGGGCCCTGAAATCCTCACGGTAGACCTTGGTTCCCTCCATGGCCTGACGGGTAGCGTCCCGCAGTGCTTCGCTTTCGCAGCGGTGCAGCGTGTCCTCAAATTGCTCGATCAAATTTTCTGGCATTTTCCTTCCTCCTTATCATCCGAAACCATCAAAGCCTCCGGCCGGGGCCGGAGGCTTTGATGCCGGCTTATGCCGGGTCAGGTCTTACTTCTCTTTGTCGTTCTTCTTTTTCTTGACGGCGGCCAGAGCGATCACCACACCGGCGATCACTACCACAGCGGCGATGGAGCCGAAGAACAGCGGCTTATTGTTGTAGTAGCGCACGAAGAGATTCGTGGTGACGTAGAAGTTGGTGATCTCCTCCGTCTGCTCGTTGCCGGCGGCGTCGGTGCAGACGATCTTCACCTGATGCGCTCCGGTGGAATCGCCCGGAATATCGAAGGTGAACTCGCCCTGGTCCGCCACGATGGCGGCGACCTCCCCTGCTGTCCACGTCTTGTAGGCCTTGCTGTAATCGTCCAGATACACCACCACGGACTGAAGCAGCAGGTTATCTCCGGCGGACAGGCTCACCGTGAGGTTCTCCAGAGGATAGGTGGTATCGCTCTCCAGATTGGTCACGACCATGTTGGGCTTGGTCTTATCCACGCCGAAGCCGATCTCCTGCTTCTTGGTGTCCAGCGTATTTTCCGCTATGTTGCCCGCAGCATCCTCGGAGTAGAAGGTCAGGCGATAGACGCCGTCATCGGCAAAGTTCTTGGCCAGCACGGTGTAGATGTACTCATACCACTGACCATTGCCGCCCCGCACCTCGATGCGGTAGTCCGTACCCTCCTGCAGGATGATGGTCTGATTGTTCTTGAAGAGCGTGATGCGGATGTTCTGGAGGGCATCGGGGTTGGTCTCCGTCACCACCACATCCTGCGGCGTCTGGACGTAGGAGCCGTTGAGCTGATCCGTGGCGGCGCTGAGGGCATAGGTGGAGCCGAAGCGGTTGGCGGAGAACAAAATGGTCTTTTCCGTGGTGTTGCCCGCCTTATCCGTCAGGGTGGCCGCCAGCGTGTAGATATCGTCTACTTCCTTCTCCTTGGCGAAATTCTTGAAGGTAAAGACCTTGCCGTTGTGCTGGTCGGCATAGGAGCCGTCCAGCGCAACGCCCTTGCGCATGGCGCCGGTGAGGGTGATGTTCACCTGTGCATCATCGTAGTTGGTATCGGAATAGGACACTACCGGGATGATGTCGCCGTTGTTGGCGGAGCGGTCGGCTACGCCGGTGATCTCCAGCGTGGGAGCCGTGGTATCCACGTAGAAGGTCTGCTCCGTGAAGTCGGCGGAGGTGTTGCCCGCCTTATCCGTCACGTCGATGTCGAAGGTATACAGGCCGTCACGGCGATAGGCGATGGTGGCCGTATGGCGGTCGCCGCTGGAGGTCCAGCCGCTGACCGTGGGCAGCGCAATATCTGCGCCATCATTGGTGGCCCGGAGGGTGATGTTCACCAGGCTGTCGTCGAAGTTGCGCTCTTTCACCGTGATGGTAGCCCGGCGGCTCTCCCGGAAGAAGGTGCCGCTGTCCGCCGCATTCTTGTCATATTCGATATTAATGATAGGCTTTGTGATATCGATCTTGATGGAATACTCCATGGACGTGACATTGCCTGCGTTGTCCTCGGCGGTCAGCAGGATGTGGACATCGTTGCTGTTGTTCTTCTTTGCATCCACGGTAAAGCCCATGCCCTCCTTGGACTGGCAGCAGGGGGCTTTGCCGTCCCAGCTATAGAGCACGCCCTGCTGGGTCACATCTTTCTCGTTATAGACCGTCCCGTTATAGACCGTATAGGTCACCTGCTTCAGGCCGGAATACACGCCGTTTTCCACGGGATCGTTTGCCGACACCACCACCGACACATCGCCGTTATAAATCTTGTTGTTGGTCAGACCGGACACCCTTACGATTTCCGGAGCCGTAAACTCCTCGTGAGGTCTCTCGTTGTCCACCACCAGACCGTTGGTGCTGAGGTAGGTGACATTGCCGGCCATGTCCGTGATCTTCAGATAGACCACAAGCTGCTGGTTGGGTGTAAATTCCGTGGTTTCGCCTATATCGGTCCACTTCTGCTGCGCCAGTTCCTTAGCCGTCAGCGGCGCCTTCTTCCCTTCACTGTCGGTCTGGAATTTCTGGACAAAGTATTCCTTGCTCTTGATGGGCGAGGTCTCGTCCCCTTCGTTATGGGTAATGACGATCTTATCATTGGCCCAAACGCCAAAGGTCAGGTTCTTGCTGTCGATGAGCGCTTCCCATACAGGGGAAGAAGTGGGGTCCTTTACTCCCACCACATAGGTGTTGGCGGTGATGGTGCCGGTGGGGGCATTCGTATCCACGGTGAAGCAGTAGGGGGTTTCGCCGTAGGTCACGGCGTTTACACTCTTCTTCTGGTCCTTGTCAGCAAGGGCGGACAGACCGGCCCTGTTGGTGTAGGAGATGGACCAGATGTAATTGGCATCCTCAGAGAAGGTCACTTTACAGGAAACTTTATCCGGGTCAACAAGATTCGTCTCCGGGTCAACAGCATTACTCCAATCGGTAATCTGGACCTTGCTGCGCACGTCTTTGCCCGCCGTGTCCTTGATATCGAGCTTGACCGCATCGAGATCCCGTGTGCTGGCTCTGTCGGTGATGGTCACAGTGGCGGTGCGGGCAGCTTTGTAGTAGCCACGCTCAGTGCCGTTCTCCTCCACCACATTGACGGGTTTTTCCTCTCCTTCCTCTCCTTCCTCTCCTTCCTTTCCGAACTTGATCTCGATGGTAGGAGACGTAGAGTTGATCTTCACTGCCGCCTTCTCCGGCTTGGACACATTGCCGGCCCGGTCAGTGACCTGCACATAGATCACAACGTTGTCGCTGTTGTTCTTCCCGGCATCCACGGTGAAGGTGCAATCGCCCAGCTCCTGCAGGATATCGCCGCCCTCCGTGTAGGTATAGAGCATCTCCCGCTGGGTCACGGTCCCCTGCTCCGTCTCGGTGCGGTCCTTTACCACCCAGTACTCCACGGATTGGATACCGGAGTAGTCATCCTGGTCGATGATGCTCTTCACCGTGGCGGTGAAGCTCTTGTGGTAGTAGCCGTTGGTGTTGGCCGCCTCGAGCGCCAGCTTCAGCTTGGGGGCCGTCGTATCCACGACGATCTTCAGGCCCTCCAGCTTCTCGTCTGCCAGCTGTGCCACACGGATCTCCGTCTCGCCGTAGAACACCCGGATGGCCTGAATGGTCTTGGTTTCCTGAATGGCCGCCGGCTGCGTAAAGGAGGCGGTCCCCGCATCGTAGCCGCCGGAGGTCGTTCCGTCGGCAAAAATCAGCTGGATGCCCTTGATCCCGGTCTCGCTGCCAGTCTCATCGGCGGCAGCAGAAAATTGGACCGCTGCATCGTTTGCAAAGACGAAGGTGGCGCCATCCCGGCGGATGGCATTGCCGGAGTTCCAAGTGATGCCCCCCAGCGCAGTGAGGTCCTTGGTGCCGATCTGGGGGCACTCCGTAAAGGTGACGGTCACCTTCGTATCCCGTTGGACTTCCGTCAGATGCAGCTGATACGACTTCTCCGCCGTTCTTCTCACGTTGGCCTTCACATCGGCTTCGTCTACCGTGATGGTGTCGATGATATAGCCGTCCTCCGGCGTGATGGTGAAGTCGACGCTGTCGTTATAGCTCACCTTCTCCGGATGATACTCCACCTTGCCATGCTTGCCGGAGATCACCGTGATGGTCTGCCGCGTGGGAGCAAAGGTGATCTTGATGGTGTGGGGCGCAGTAATGTTCTTGATATCCCGTGTGAAGGGAGTGTCCTTTACATATCGATTGTCATCAAAGCTTTCCGCTTTGCCGTCGATCTCCACCTCGCTGACACGGTAGTTTTCCTTGGGAGTGGCCTTTATCGTCAGGGTGCTGCCCTGCTTCACGAGGACTGCTTCCACCTCGCCGCCCTGCGCTGCGGGGTCGGTTTCCACCGTTCCGAGCTGGCTGTCGTAGGTGACGGTAACGGTGTACACTCTTATGAACTTCACGGCGATCGTCGTGTCCTTATCCACCGTCAGCTTCTTTGTAAAGCTGGCAGTATCTGCAATATCCTCCTGCGTACCGTCGATGGCGATGGATTCGATCTGATAGTCATCGTCCGCCGCAACAGACAGCTCGACCTCAGTCCCCTCTTTGTAGGTCTTTTCCGTGACCGCTTCGCCGTCCAGCAGTACCTTGCCGCCCTTGCCAGCGGTGACAGTGACGGTGTACTCCTGCACGAAGGTCACGCTGACAGTGATATCCTCGTCGGCGGTCAGCGTCTCCTGAAACGTCTCGCCCTTCTTCACTGTCCGGGGCTCACCCTTCACCGTAAGCTCCTGAATATAGGCGCCCTTGGCCGGGATCAGCTCCAGCTTCACATCGCCGCCCTTCTCCACGGTGGACGTCTCCGTCTCCTGATCGTTGATCCGGACTAATCCGTTGCCGGTCTTGGTGACCGTCACATTCACGGTATCAGGGGTCTTGACCGTCAGCTTCACATCCACATTGCCGGTCACATCCGTGACAGCGACACGGTCGGAAACGGTGTCATAGCCCTCCGCCGATACGGTATAGGCCAATGTGACCGCCTTGCCGTCTGCGATGTCCTGTGCATAGTCGGCCATCTCCTGAATGACCGCCTCGCCGTCGGTGGTGGTCACGGTGTTCTTGGCACCTCCCGTGCCATCCACCTCGATGGTATAATCCACCGATGCGCCGTCCAGCTTGGCATCCTCGTCGCCGCCTGTCACGCAGACGGTAAAGGCATCCGCATAGGTCGTCGTGCTTGCAAACGCAGAGACCGGCACAAGGCTGACGGCCATGAGGAAGGCAAGGACGGCAGGCAGAATGCGTTTTTTCATTCTAACTTCGTTCATCTCTCACTGCTCCTTACTGTTGAGGTGTTTCTTGGTGTCTTATTTTGTCATCCGCTAGACGGATGATAAAAACTACTCGATGATCTCAGAGCTGGCGCTAAAGCCCATCTCCACATCCGTTTGGAATGTGCGCTTCTCCTCCGGCTTCGGGGCGGCAGGCTCTCGCTCCGCTTCCGACAGGACCGTTGTGGCGCCCACCTCCTCCGGCTGCTGCAGAACCGTCGTCTCCGCCGCAGTCTCAGTGAGCACGGTGGTAGCCTCTGCCGCCGCTGTCAGCTCCATGGTGGAGAGCTTCTCCGTACCCGGAGAGCCGCCCATTCCCGCCATTTGTGGCTCCAGTCTGCCGGAGGGCGATATCTTCGCCGTGAGCTTGCCACGGGCAGCATTTACGGGGCTGGGCTTATATGCCTTATTGCCGCTGGCCTCGTTCTGGGCCCGGATATCCCGGATGGCCTTGCGGGCCGTAGCTCCTGTTACGTCACCGATGACGCTGCGGATATCCAGCAGGAAGAAAATTGCAATGGCCGCCAGTAGGAAAATACCCGCCAACACATAGGCCACCGTCGAGAGCATTTGCAGCGTTTCAACCGTCATGCCTGCTTCCCTCCCTTCGTGGCATATGCCGTCTCAATGGCCTTTTTCGTATCCGCCAGCAGCGAAACGGTGGCCTCCTTCTTATGCTCCGTGGTGTCGGCAGTGGCAGAGATGCCTGTCACCGTTCGCTCCACCTGATCGTACATCTGCATCATATCCGCCTGGCTGATGCCGTCGCCCTTAAACTTGGTGGCATACTGCTGGAGCGCACTGCGGGAGAGCTCCAGCAGCTCCAGCCGCACGATCTCGCTCTCATTTTCATCGGCGGCCACCGTATCCAGCAGCTCACGAATGTTGTCAAAGAAGGGCTTATACTTCCCCTTATCGCTGGCCTCGGTGATATCGGTGGTGATATCCCGGTAGAACGAGCCGATGTTCACATAGACCCTCGCCATATTCAGGTTTGCATAGCCCTCCGGGGCGTTGTCCAGCACATCCTGGAACCACTCCACGGCGCTCTTGGCCCGTGTGACCTGATTGTCAGTCCCGTCGCCGTAATCGTAATAATACCAGTAGAGCTTTCCGGTCTCGAAGCAGATCTCCGTATAGTTGGCGGGATCCGCCTGCAGCGCCGCTTTGTTGCTCTTGATGTACTTGGTCAGCTGATTGGCCTCCTCCACGGAGAACCGGGAGTCGTTATCCTTGTAGGTCTGGATCAGCGCCAGATAGGCATCCTTTTCCCCGGCCTTATCGGGAACGGCGATGGCCTCGCCATAGAGTGCCACCTTCTCCCCGTAATCCGCCGTCTTGGACGCCTCATACAGGATATCCCGATAGGTATCCGTGGCCTGTTGGGCCGCCACATGGCTCAGTGCAAAGCCCGCCACGGCGAATACCACTGCAAGGGCCGTCGGGACAATGAATTTTGCCAGCTTGCGCTTCTGCTTCTTCTTGTAGTCCTCGTCGATCTCCTTGTAGTGGTCCAGCGCATACATCAGCTCCGCCGCTGACTGGTAGCGGTCCTCCGGATTGCGCTGGGTACACTTCAGGATGATGCGCTCCAGACCGCCGGAGAGACTGGGGTTGATCTCCCGGATGGGCTTCATCTCATAGGGCGGTTCGCTGGGGTTGCAGCCGGTGACCAAATGGTACAGCGTAGCACCCAGACAGTAGATATCCGTGCGGGCATCCGTCTGACCCATGCCACCGAACTGCTCCGGGGCCGCATAGCCCACAGTGCCGAGACAGGTGGTATCCGCAAGATTCTTCTCCTTGAACTCTCTGGCCGTGCCGAAGTCGATGAGGGTCACGTTGCCATCCGGCTTGAGCATGATATTAGCGGGCTTCATGTCCCGGTAAATGATGGGCGGCTGCCGGGAGTGGAGGTACCCCAACATCGCACAACTGCTTGGCCCACTCAATGACGTACTCCTGCGGCTGGGCGCCGTACTCCTCCAGTGCCTTGTTCAGGGAATTGCCCTGCACGTAGTCCATGATGATGATGAACGAATCCTCCGTATCGATCACGTCGATGATACTCGGCAGATTCGGGTGGCTCAGCTTCTTGAGGATATTCGTCTCCGCCACCAGACCCTGCTTCACGGATTCAAAATTCAGTACACCGTCCTTGCGGACCTCCTTCACTGCCCAGGTCTTGTTTGCCTTCTCATTGATGGCCATATATACGACACTCATGCCGCCTTGTCCGACCTTGTTGAGGATCTTATATTTTCCGTCAACGAGGGATCCTATCTCCAGCATCCCGTTCCCTCCATATTTTAAAATGTTCTGATGGTCACCACCGAAATGTTGTCACGCTCCCGGCGCTGCTTGTTCAGCTCGATCAGCGCCTCCATATTGCGCTGCATCCCATCGGCATCGGTCATCACCGTCGGGTTCAGATAGGCATATATCTCCCTCTCCGTGATCTCGTGGCGGAATCCGTCGCTGCACAGCATATAGGTGGCATTCAGCGCCGTATCGCCAAAAAACATATCCGGATAGACCTCGTCGGATGCACCCACGCATTGCAGCAGCACACTGCGCCGGGGATCGGTCTCCGCCTCGACCTGCGTCAAGTTCCCCAGCTCCACCTCTCTGGCCACCACGGTCTGGTCCTTGGTCAAAAGAACCACATGGTCGCCTATCTCGTAGGCACGGGTATCACCGACGTTGATGATATAGTACCGCTGCTCCGTCAGGAGCAGTGCCGTCACCGTGGTGCCAAGGCCACTGGCAAGGCCGCACCGCTTTCCGTACAGCTTGATCTTCTCGTTGTACTCGGTGGCGATGCCCACCCAGTCCGCCCGGACGGCCGAATCGGTCAAGCCGCTTTCGCACAGATCGGGAAGCCGCTGCTCCGCCCACTTGCAGAATGCATTGACCACGGATGCACTGGCTACCTCGCCCTTGTCCAGACCACCCATTCCGTCGCAGACCACGGCAAAGGCCATCCGGCCCAGCGGTGTCGTCACCACACGGGCGTTAAAGCTATCCTGATTGGTAGCCTTGGTGGTCCCGATATCTGTGGCTGTGGAGATGATGAAATTCATTGCTATACATCCTCTCTTGGCAAAAATAGCGCATCTCAGCGAAGCTTAAATTCAAAATCCTCGTTGCCGAGACGGATCTTGGTTCCCTGCTGGATTGGCACCTCCGTGTTGGGCTGGATCATTTTGCCGTCCACGTAGGTGTGATTGGTGGAATTGGTATCCACGATGAAGTATGTATTCTCACGGGTGATGATGGTGGCGTGGCTTCTGCTGATGGCCGGATTGTCCCCAATGAAGTAGTCCACATAGCTCCGCTCCTTCCCGATGCGGAACTGGGGCTTATTGACGGCGATCTCCTCGTGGTTTCTGCTGCGGATCAGGTATGGTGCAATGCGCCGGGACCGCTGGGAGGCATTGTTGAGCACCGTGGTCTCCCCGATCCGGCCGCCGCCGTTGAGGATCGTTGTATTGCCGAAATCCATTTTTTCACCGGTCTGTACCATCGGGATCGTCTGAACCGGCGGCTGGACCGGTATCTGCACCGGCTGGACTGCAGCAGGCTGCTGCACGACCGGGGTCACAGGTATCTGTGGCTTGGGCTGCGGAGGTGTCTGTATCACCGGCTGCACGACCGGGGCCGACTGTCCGGGGATCGCAAAGCTCGGTGCGCTGCCCCTTTGCTCCACACCCGGAACCGCAAAACTCTGGCTCTTTGCCGACTGATTGGCGGGCCTTTCGGTCTTTGCGGGCTTGCTTGGTTTAGAGGCCGCCTGCTTGGGCTTACCCTTCTGCGCCGCCTTCTGCTGATCGTACAGGGCCTTATTCTCCTTACTGTAATGGGTCAGCAGGTGCAGCAGCGACATTTCCTCCTTCGGGGACTCCTGCGTCTGCTGCTGCGGCGGCTGAGGTACAGCGGGCGGTACGGCCGGTGTGATGATCGGCTGTGCGGGCGGTACATGGACGGGAGCAGTCTTTTGTACAGGAGGGACCGCAGGCGCACCTACAGAGGGCTGCCCATTGGGTATCTTCTTC
>OHFG01001024.1_pt1 | contig 15133 bp, 13 predicted proteins | sample 1567411 | NCBI WGS metagenome assembly OHFG01 (sample SAMEA3879563, study PRJEB24766) | human gut metagenome | biome: human-associated habitat; feature: feces | place: USA | collected 1985/1987
TGCGAAGGCGTCATCTAGCCAAGGGAAACACAACCTCCTGCTTCGGCAGGAGAGACTTATCGTAAAGGAGGTGGCGTATATGTCCACTATTTATGTGCTTAATAAAGACGGTAAACCTTTAATGCCTACGACTCGCGGCGGACATGTACGCCATCTGCTTAAAGAGCAAAAAGCACAAGTCGTAACATCAAAACCGTTTACCATTCAACTGTTGTATGAAACCGACGATGTTGTGCAGCCTCTCTACTTGGGCATTGACCCCGGCAGAACCAATATCGGTGTTGCCGTTGTCAAAATAGACGGCACGGCAGTCTTTACCGCGCATTTGGAAACCCGTAACAAGGAAATTCCGAAACTAATGCAAGGGCGCAAAAAGGCCCGTCGTGCAAGACGCACCAACGGCAGACGATGCCGCCGTCAACGGAGAGCCAAAGCAAATGGCACCATTTCTAAAAAGTGCGTAAAGCAAACCACTGCTCAAAATGGCAGTGTCAGCAAGCGTGCAAAGAAAATTGGTGTCATCAAGCGTCATCTTCCAGGTTGTGAAAAAGAAGTCCTTTGCATCGGCATTAAAAACAAAGAAGCAAAGTTCAGTAATCGCGCAAGACCGGAAGGTTGGCTCACACCTACCGCAAATCAGTTGCTGCAGACACACATTAACTTGGTGAAGAAAATTCAAAAGTTTCTTCCTATCAGTGATGTTGTGCTCGAAATCAACAAATTTGCGTTTATGCGGCTGGATAACCCCAATGTTCAGAAATGGCAATATCAACAAGGCCCGCTCTATCAAAAAGCAAGTCTTGAAGAAGCTGTCTCTGAAATGCAGGAGCACCATTGCCTGTTTTGCAAAAACACGATTGACCATTACCACCATGTGGTGCCTCAACATAAAAATGGCAGCAATACCATTGGCAACATCGTTGGCTTATGCGCAAAGCATCACGACCTTGTACATAAGGATACCTCATGGCAAGAGAAACTCGCCAAAAAGAAAACAGGGCTCAATAAAAGATACGGTGCGCTAAGTGTATTGAATCAAATCATACCGGCACTGACGAAAGAGTTGAGTTCTCTTTTCCCGAAACATTTCTTTGCGACCAATGGCAAAAGTACCTACGACTATCGTGCAGCGCACGGCGTTAGTAAAGACCACTGGCTTGATGCTTATTGTATTGCTGGTTCCGTTTTACCGAATGATGCTTGCGATAACAATATAAACAGCCATGTGCCATACGAATTAAAGCAGTTCCGCCGTCATGATAGAAGAGCACTGCACAAAGAAAATATGAGCCGCGTGTACACGCTCAATGGCAAGTCAGTTGCTACAAATCGGCATAAAGCCATTAAACAGACCACTGACAGTTTGGAAGAGTTTCGTCAAAGCCATCCAGGTGATGTTTGCAAGCTCAAGGTGAAAGAGCATCATCCTGCATATAGAAATTTGAACCGTAATCATCCAGGAAGTGTATTTTTTGTTGGCGAACAAGCTCATGTAATGCAAAGCATAGTGGCTTCCAAGGACGGGAAAGCAACAAGGTATAAAGACACCAACGTGAACAAAATAGCCGCTGGACAATGCAGATTTGTTGCAAAAAATGAAGGGATTGTTTTTACGTAAATTAGTAGACCACCAATTTTCGTAAGAAATCCCACCAAAAATAATAAATACCCAATATTAAGAAATTTTTTCCCGTGTGAGCAGCGACACTCATGCGGGAATTTTTTTGTAATTTTCTATTGTCAATCTGTGCGAATTACGTACAATGAAAAATATAAACCAAAAATATATCTTATCGTTGTCCCGCATGAGTTGTTTGTGCGGGACTTTTTTGTTTGCGGAAAGGAAATGCACTATGTACGGTTTATCAGAAGAAAGCTTAACGATTGTTGGTGTTATTTTGATTGTGGTTGGTGTCGCTATGATTGGTTGGGGATTTGAATGGAATCAGGACATTACCAATGATAAACGGGTCGGAACCGTTGTCAGAGACATTGGCGTTATGGTTTTGGCAACCGGCGTTATATTTGTGATGCAGCGGGCAATGAACTAAATTGAGAAAAAGTAAGGCAGGCTCATTTCGGGCCTGCTTGTTTTTTGGGTGAAATATGATTACAACAAAGAAGATTGACCCACGGCCATATCAGCAGAAAGCTGCTGCGGCGATTCATAGAGAGTGGGATGCCGGGAATAAGAAAACGCTGGTTGTGATGCCGACCGGAACCGGCAAAACTATTGTGTTTGCAAGCATCGTGAACGACCAGGTGGCAAAGGGTGAACACGTTTTGATTCTTGCGCACCGGGAAGAGCTTTTACAGCAGGCAAGCGACAAGCTCAAGATGGTGACGGGGCTAGAGACCGCGTTAGAGAAAGCGCAAAGCTCGGCGCTCGATTCCGATAAGATGGTCGTGGTTGCCAGTGTTCAGACTCTCTCTAAGCAGAATCGGTTAATGAAGTATCCGCGTGATTATTTCGGGACTATCATCATTGATGAAGCGCATCACACGGCAGCCAAAACTTACAAGGGAATTCTCGAGCATTTCATCGGTGCCAAAGTGTTGGGCGTGACCGCAACACCCGACCGAAGCGACATGAAATCCCTATCTGATATCTTTGATAGTCTTGCATTTGAATATAAGCTCCCGGATGCAATTCGGGAAGGATATCTCTGCAAAATTAACACGAAGACAATTTCGGTCGAGGTAGACATCAGCAAGGTTCATATCAATGCCGGTGATTTCAGTGCTCAGGACCTCGGCAATGTTCTTGACCTGTATCTGGACACGATTGCGGATGCCATTGTGCGAGAATGCCAGAACCGAAAGACTGTCATCTTTACGCCTCTGGTACGAATCAGCAAAAGACTGTGTAATATCCTCAATAAGCGAAACTTCAAGACCGCAGAAGTCAATGGCGCATCTGCGGACCGGAAGGACGTTCTGAAAGGGTTTGACAATGGCGAGTACAAGGCGCTGACGAACGCGATGCTCCTGACGGAAGGCTGGGATTGCCCGACCGTTGACTGTATCATCTGCTTGCGTCCTACCAAGAGCCGTAGCCTGTATGCGCAGATTGTGGGACGCGGAACACGCCTATGTGAAGGGAAAAAGAATCTTCTCGTGCTGGATTTCCTGTGGCTGACAAAGAAACATAGTCTTTGCCATCCTGCTGATATTTTCTGTGAAGACCCGGAAGTGGCACAAAAGACCACCGATATGCTGGCGGATGCGGCACTCACCGGTTCGAATAGCCAGGAGAATTTCGGGAGTCCCGAATTGGGGCTGATTGAGGCAATCGAGGAAGCACAGACTGAGCTGGACGAGGAAAAGCGGAAAGCACTGTGTGAACTCGAAAAACAGGATACGATTCAGCGCCAGCTCAAGGCACAGCGTCAAAAGCCGAGAGGATTGGTTGACCCGCTGCAGTACATTTTCAGCATCGAAGCGCCGGAACTCAACGATTATCAGCCGATGTTTGAGAGTGAGAGGCAGGAGCCTTCCGATGACATCATCGATAGTATTTCGTGCTACGGCGTAAAAGGGGATGCCATCAAATCTCAGGGCCTTGCCGCTGCAATTCTCAAACGACTCATTGCTCGCAGAGCCAGCGGAATGGCTACCCCGAAACAGATTCGGTGTCTTGAAAGTTTTGGGTTCGTCCATGTTGGGCGCTGGACATTGCGCTATGCAAGCAGCTTTTTGGACATCATCAGTTCTCATGACTGGAAACTTCCGAATGGGTTCGACGCATCCACGCTGGACCCGGAAAAGAATACGGCAGAAGACCTCGCCAAGCTGTATCCAGACTACAAGGAAGATGAGACGAAGAAAGCACCGCGTGGGGATGCTTTCATCTGCTGCTACTACGATGCAAGCTACAATTTGGCTCGCAAGAAGGTCTGCAACAGTGAAAAAGAAATGTTGAATCTGTATTATTCACTGTTCAATACTTGCGAAGCAAAGTACTTCTATTATACGAAGGAAGCTGATGCCTGGATGGCAGAAAAGCAGAATCTAATTGCCAGAAAGACTGGAACACCGATTCCTGCCGCACAGCCGACTCAGGCAACACCCGCAGTACCTCCTCCCTTTGTCCCGACAGCTCCCGCCAAGAGCCACGAATATTATTGCTGCCTTGCACGCTGGGACGGGTCTTATATCGGCTATGAAACTTACAAGAGTGAGCAGGCGGCACAGAATGCCCGAAAGCAGATTGCCCGGCGCGGTGAGACGGCAGTGTATGCCACGGTAGAGGAAGCCGAAGCGTGGGTCGAACGGCAAAAGGCAGCGAGAACCAGGAGGTAATCATATGCGTACCAATAAGACAGTAAGCCATATTTACTACGAACTCGACCATGATGTGCAGGAATATGCGAAACGGCTTTTGGCTAAAAAGATTCTGCACGCGGCACAGCAGGACAATGCCGTTCCGTTTCCTGATGAAACGGCAAAGAGAATTGCCGAGACGGCGGTGTTTCTGACCGAACGCCTCACGCTTTTGTATGAGGTCAGTTCTGGCTTTCGAGGCATTCGGTTCAGCGATTCCGGGAAACAACCCGCTGTTTATACTACCATGGTTCAGCGCAATGCTCCTTTGTACGATGAGCCGATGCTTGGGCGGGCCTACAACCTCGCCAGCTTCCTTGCCGCTGAAAGTCCCGATATCAGAGAAGTGGTTTTGATGAAGCATGGGGTTTTGGCGGCAATTTATAATGCTGCTGCGCACATGAAAGAGCGGACTCCGGAGCCGGGAAAAATCTCGGTTCAGAGCCAGCTGTTTGTGTCTACGGCAGTTGAGTTGTTTGATGGTCTTTTGAGTACAGCAGTAGAGAAAAAGAACAGCGGCAATAAAACCGCCGCATGAGATAGAGAATAGGAGATTCGTATGATTCGATTCAGAAAAGATACCCCTCGCTACTGGTTTATGAGTAACTATTATTCTTGCGAATTTGTGATGAATGGGATTCGTTACAAGAATGCCGAAGCAGCGTTTCAGAGCCACAAGGTTCCGCTGGAAGAGCGCAAACAATTTTCAGACATGCCTCCGGCAACGGCTAAGCATTTTGGCCGTCATGTGGCTTTCCCTGCCAACTGGGACGAAACCCGGGACGATGTAATGCGCCGCGTGGTGATGGCTAAATTCGAACAGAATAAAGACCTCAAGCAGCGTCTCCTCGAAACGGGAACGCAGCCAATCGAGGAAGATACCACCAGTTGGCACGATAACTACTGGGGAAACTGCCATTGCCCGAAATGCCGGAACATCCCGGGTCAGAACCGGCTTGGGATTATTCTGATGGAAACGAGGGACAAGCTAAAAAAACAAACGAGTAAATAATATTTGCGAGTCATTTCCTTTTTTAAGACAAAAGGCTGCCGCCCATCACGGGTAGCAGCCTTCTTTTTTTGTTTAGTGGGTGTCGTGGCACACATGCTCGAAATCGACGAGCAGCTCATTTGCTGCCTTTTGCACACATGCTATGGCCGGTTCATCCTTGACTTTTTCAGGTAAAAGGATAAGGCACGGACGGTTAATATCAGTTGAGCTGCTATAGTGGCAGGAGAGCAACTCTTCTCCAAATTCGTGATTAAGGGCGGAGGCAAGACATTTACCGAGCAAAGCACAATCCTCATCTTTCGCCAAAAGCCTATCCGCCTCATCGTAGTTAATGCGGCCGTTATCGAGACATATACGGTCAAGAAATGCACGAACAGAAGCAGATGCGCTCATGGCATCTATAGTCTGACGATGATTCTCAAGAAAAATGCAAAATATCGGCTTTTCGATTTCATCCAAGTAAAAGCCAAGGCCGGTAATACGGGTATTGGTATCGGTTTGTGTCATAGGAAACACCTCATCCATTATGGCAGCGAATCACCTTGCCGCATTCAGAACAACTCACTGAACAACTTCGCCAAGGTCATTTGCGTATTTCGGGTCACACATCATGAAGTAGTTGACGGGGCCGTACTCCAGACCGAGCTCCTGCGCGTATGCCTTGATAGTTTCCAGAACGTCCTCTTTCTTGAGGCCAAACTTGGAATGCAGACGGGCAAACTCTTTGTCAGAGACAGAAACGCAAGAGCAATTTTCTGCATCGGTTTTTTTGCTGCCCAGCATCCCGTCAAAGATGTCCTGCCCTGCACAGAGAATCGTCTCATTGTTCATCGCATAGGCGATAACGGAAGCCTTACAGTCAAAGTCGCTGGCTTCCACAAGGAAATCCTCAGGGCGGCCGTGACGTTCAACAACGTTTTCATAGATGTCCCGGAGTTCGATAGGAGCAGAAGGAGCGGTCAGCGCTGCTTTATGAAGGCGCATGAATTCCACAAACTTTTCATCCGAGAGGGTGTCGGTATAAAAGCCGATGCCGGAAACGCGAACCTTCACTTCGCTGGCAAAGTAATCGTCAATTTTGGAGACGATTTTCTGCTGGACCCGCTTGTATGCTTCCTGAACATTGGAAGCCGTGTAAAATACCGGGAACTTCATGATGTCGATTCCCTCCGGCAGACTCGCGTCATAGGCCGCATCAATGCCGCCTCGCAGCGCCGGAACCGCGTCATGCAGCTCTTTCACAGAAGAAATGTATCCGGTAATGTACAGCTCATCGTTTTTGCTGTAATGCCCGATAAGTCCCACATAGAGGGTCTGCATCAGCATCCGCTTGAAGCTGAACCAACAAAGACGAATAGGTAGAATGACATTAGCAGCCGTACCTTCCGCACGATAGGTGCCGGGGGCAGAGACCTTTTCCAGCAGAATCTGGTCGTTCTTGTCACCGTATTTTTCCTTGAAAAGAGCTTGAAGAATTTCAGTGGACGAAAGAGGAGTGGACATTGGAATCGTTTCATTCAGAAAAGAGAGGAATGCATCCACATTGTCTTTCTGCCATGCGTCATCGGACATGCTTGCACGCTGCATAGAGAGCTTGTCTTTCCCGTCGTCAGGCAAGGGCTCATACCCGCAGGCGATACGAAGCTCGTTCTCCGTGACAGCGTCCGTTGCGCTTGCAATTTTCTTGATGGTATTTTCGGTCGGCTGAGCTTTTGCGTTGCCATTCACGAGGCTGCTGATATACCCACGAGTCAGTCCTGCCTGAAACGCAAACTTACCCTGTGTTCGGGTTCCGATGGCTTTTTTAACCAGCGATGCCAGCCTTTGAAAGTCGGGCTCTTTGGGAAAAGTGGCCTCCGTATCCTTATTGCTGTTCTTTTCAAGTACTGACTTGTCCCAACCGGTGACAAGAGAATACCCAATATCCTTCAAGGATTGATAGGCAACCCCGTTCTGGTCAAGAGCCGGGGAGTATGTACCGCTGTTATCTTCCAGCTGCTCTACTGCCTCACGCACCATCCTTGCTTCGTTCATCAGGATGACGTCCGGGGCTTCAAGCCGGGCAAGACTCTTGTACCGATTATTGAGGCGCTCGACTCGTGCGGCCAATGCAGTGATGTTGGCAACTTGGTCTTCCGTTGCATGGGCAGAGATATCTGCACCAAGTTCAAAATGGTTCAGTGCAGGAATATCCACGCCTTTGCTCTTGGCGAATTCCACAATGGCTTCCGCGCCATAGAAACGCTTCTCATGGGCTGCGACAACTTTCGTTATCGTGTCGGCCGAGTTGTCCAGCTCAAGCACTTCACCTTTTCCGGCATCCTCGACATAACACCTGGCGTTGGTGAGAAAGCCTTTCAAAAAATCAGCATCCACATCCAGCTTCTTAGCGATGCCGGGCAGCTGCTTATAGAAAATCACGCGCGTGGCGAGGTTAACAGAAATCATGGTGTACTCCTTTCAAATATGTCATTAGCTGTACAATGCTGTCATCTTCTGTAATTATAATAGCACATCTCACGCCAAAAAGCAAGCATGAATTTACAATAAATGACAAGAAAATACACGAGATGACATATTTGGGCAAAGCAGTTGATTTTTGGCATTTCCTGTTCAGCAACGGAACAAGTTCCATGTACCTTGTCTTTGCCACTGTTTTGCTACGGTTTTGCCACAATTTTGCCTTGTGCATCCGTGCGAATTGAATATGATGGGAAATATAAGATAAATAAGTGTAGCCGCAGAGGATAGGTTTCTGCGGCTTCTTTTTGTGTTTTCTAAATTTCATCCGGAACTGCGCGACAACTGGAACCGTAAGCTCAACACCCGCATCGACCCGATGCAGGTAACAGCTTCCGGCACAAATGCTGTTTACTGGGTCTGCACCAAGTGCGGGCGCAAATGAAAAGCATCCATCAACGACAGGGTACAGGGGAAAGCAGAATGCCCTACTCTGAAGTGCCACTATATATATTCTCTCATTTCATTAAATAAAAGCTATCATAAACGCACGCATGCATTCAAAAAATGTGTGCGTGCGTTTTTTGTGCGTTTCCGCACATTTAACGCTCATTTTTTTGTGGGGACCAGCCCGTGACATAATAGATTCAGACAGAAGAAATAAACAGCCTTATTCAAATAAGTAAAAAGGCATCCTATGCAGAGAGATTCTGCATAGGATTTTTTATTAAAGAGGGAAATTCAATATGGCGGCGAAAATAAATAGAACAGGCAAAACATACGGAGATTTAACAGTTCTCGAAACTATCCCCGGCTCTAATTCAAAAGCAGATACCTATTTGGTGAAATGTAACTGCTGCGGAAACACAATGATAATTGGTATCGACGCGCTCTTGAAAGGGTTAAAGTGTAAAGACTGCCGAGGTAAAGACCGTAAACGTACATACCAGGATTTGGTTGGCGAAGAACACAACGGTATCAAAGTTATTTCTTTGGCAGAAGATGCGATTGGAAGCACGGGGCATAGAAACATTCGTTATAACTGTATGTGTAGCTGCGGAAAAGAGTTTGTTGCTTATCGCTCTTCTTTGCTGCGGGGAAAAGTGAAGTCTTGCGGTTGTTGCAAACACATTACCGAAGCTTCGAAAATGCTTGTAGATAATGCAGAAGCTATGCAAGACTATCTGGAGTTTTGCTATGGAAACAACGGCAACAAGCTCGGTACTTACCAGGAGGTTCTGGTAGAACCGAAGCTGTATGTCGTGAATCTGTTCGGGCAAAATGGCTATGGCCGAGGTAAAAGGCAGACGAATTATGCTGCACTGGCGGCTGCGCTGTTCTCGTTTTTTAGAGACTGCGCTCAAAAGAATCAGGACGTAACTATCCGGCTGCCATATGGCTTAGGCTGTGGCCTTGCCGGAGGTGACTGGAATACGGTTCTGGACATCATCAGCGATGCAGCAAAAGCCTGGAATCTGAATGTTGAGATTTGGGAACTCCAACAGTAATAGCAGAAAGACCCTTACCGAAAATCGGTAGGGGTCTTTCTTTTCTGTAGGGATGCAAATATGTACAGATTATAAACAAATGGCACCTGCCGTTGCAGAAAAAGCACGATAGTGGGATAATATTAGTAAAGAAACAACAACATCATCAGTAAAGTAAGTGAAAAAGCCTATGACAAACGCAGAACTAAAAGCAATCGTCCAGCGCGAGGAATACGATTTCCTGCGCACTAACAAACACTTGGGGAGCAACATTTTATTCCTAACGGTTGGCGGCAGTCATGCCTACGGAACCAACGTCGAAGGCTCCGATATCGATATACGTGGCATGGCAGGCTCACCCGAAATCTTAGGGTTTAACCACTTCGAGCAGGCCATTGACAACCGGACAGATACAGTCATCTACGCTGTGAACAAGTTTGTCAGCTTGCTTGCGCAGGGCAACCCCAACATTATCGAACTTCTTGGCAATGACCCGGAGTTGTACGTTAATATGACACCGGAAGGCCAAATGCTGCTCGACAACAAAGAGCTATTTTTGACTCGCCGCATTGCCTATAGCTACGGCGGATTTGCGAACGACCAGCTCAGACGCCTGCAGATGGGCCTTCTTCGGAATGGGACCTCGCCAGAAGCATTTAAGAACAAATTTGAGAAGAGGAGCTTGGAACGGTCGATTGCCGGTTGGGGCAAGGATGACATTTTTGAAATCTCCATCAGCGAAGATGCGGATGAAGAAGGCAAACATCCGCTCCTGATTTCCGGCAATTTGAACGATTATCCGGTCACCTCTCTCAAGTCCCTGCTAAAGAGTCTGACTACGACCATCGACCAGTATGAGCAGCCGCAGCATCCGAAAGCACAAAAAGATGCTGCCCACATCAACAAACACGCGATGCACATTGTGCGGCTGTACTACACCGCGTTCGATATCCTGGAAAAGGGCGAAATCATCACTCGCCGGGACAAGGAGCGCGAGGAGCTGCTGACTATCCGCAACGGCAAATATCTGCGCGAGGATGGGTCGTACGCGCCGGAATTCTTCGAGTTTGTTGATGCGCTTGAAAAAAGATTCCAGCGTGATGCAAAAGAAACCATGCTTCCTACAAAACCTGACTCTGCAAAAATCGAAGAGTTGTTGGTTGAAATCAACAAGCGGTATTTGCGGCGTATCATGTAAAACGGCATATCAACAAAAACAAAGTTGATGACAATGCAGTAAAAATATAAATAGCGCAAGATTGAAATGTCACAAAGGACGGTCGCTCCATTACCGGCTGCCGGTTAGAATTGGCGGTCTTTAAGGCCGCGTAAGATTATGAAGAACTCCTGCTGCTTTTGAGTTGGTAGGGGTTCTTTTTTGCTCTAAAGAAATTGAGCTGGCACCCTCCCTCAAAACCGTGAGGTCATCTCGCTTATTGATAAGTTCCGCAATCAAACAGCAACGCAGGACGATATCCGCAAAGTCGGAAAATACAGCATATCTGTGCGCCGGTATCACTATGACAGCTTCCTTTCATCTGCGACTGAACTTCTAGTCACAAATAGAATTATAATAAACACTTGCCAACTTGTGCGATTCGCATACAATCAAGGATAGAAACAGATAAAAGCAATAACATTACACGGCCGTGTAAAGTGAATAACAACCATCCGGCAGCATGGATGACAAGTGGAGACGCAAAATGATAGAGCAGAAAGACAATGATATTTTGGAGCTTGCGGGGTTTGCAGACCGGAACCGGAAGGCGGTGGAAGTTTATTCAGAACCTATCTTTGTGCAGGTAAACAGCAAGTTGGCAGCCTATACAATACCAGGGATGCGCTCGGAGGGAACGACCTATGATGTTCCGACCTACTCAGCACTGAAAGGCGCAATGGATTCTATCTACAAACACGTCGGCATGGAAGCAATTCCTTCGGCAGTGTACATTCACTCTCCCGTTAAAAAGACCCGTATCCTGCTGCGCAATATTGAGAATATCGGAGGAATACGGTCCCGCGAATGCTTGACGGATGTCTGCTACACGGTCGCTGTACGAATCGTGAGAATGGACAACATGCATGCCGAAAACAGCCTCACAGAACAGTACCGGAATTTCTTGGAATATGTTTCCGATAGCTGTGGGATGGGATATCCGTATCTTGGCGTGATGGAAACACCCATGTATTTTCATCCTATAAAGGAAGCTGAAATCCTTCCAACGCTGTCCATCACCGCCGACTTGTGCAATATGCCTTTGACACCGGATTATACGAACAAATTTGAGCCGGATTTAGTTTGCAGACATCTTCGCATTGAGAATGGTGTCATCGATTTTACAAAAGGGGAGTATTTTCGCTGCTATGGATATTCTGAATGCACTGGTTAAGCACTACGATGCAATGGCGGCGGCTGGAAATGCAACGCCTTTCGGTTGGACACACAAGTTTGCTCAATATGCCGTTGAGCTAAACGACGACGGGGAAATCGATAGGATTTGTGCTCTCGGTGATTTGTCCGATAAAAAGAACAAGGGTGAGGAATTCGAGATGCCGACACGCAGACCACGGTCTGGCAAGCTGCCGATTCCATATGTACTTTGTGATGATGCAGAACATCTTCTTGGCAAAGTTAGTGAAACAAGCAATCTTGTTCGATACACCATGATGCGCGACGCGGTGCGTATGCTGCGTAACCTGTTGGGACATTCTAAAGCCCTGGATGCAGTCTACAAGTTCTACGAAACATGGGACCCGGAAAAGGCACTTGACAATAAATATGTCAGCAACGTAATGGAGGCGAAAGGCCAGGAAAAGAAAACCTTTATCCTATTCTACAACGGCACTCCGATTTACAATGATAAAACATTCCGCGAAAGCTATGCGGCAATTATCGATAAATATGGGGAGATGCCGATTGATACGCTCAAGGGCGGTGAGATTACTCTGCTATCGGAACCCGTCAGGATTCGGAGTATGATAAGCGGCAATATCGGGTTTAAGGCTCGCTTATTCCGGGCAATCTCGGCATGGGGAAACAAAAAGAATGGCCCTGTCACAAACACTCTTTTGTCCAACAACAAAGCAAACACCGAGTATTTCGGACGTCAGCAGGGCGATGCAATTCCCATCACGATGCAGGATGAACACAAGATTTACGAAGCGGCTACAGATTTGCTCAGCTCTAAACATCGGTTTTCGGTCCCGGTCACTTCACAGTCTTTTTATTCAAAGAACCAAATCATCTGGTCGGATGATATGCCGACAAAGCTAGAAGACGCGGTCATTGACCTATGTTGCTGCCACAGTGATAAAGCCAAAACTATCTCTCAAGCAAATGAATCGGGTTCTGAGGCCACTATCAGAATCCTTGAAAAAGTGAAACTTTATCAGGGACGAATTGCGGTTCTTTCGGACACTGAAAAAAACTTAGTCGTCAACGTCTGGAATCTTGATATGAATGATAAGGGATGTTCTGCATCCAGCTTTACGCAGATGACGCTCGGTGAGCTGCTTGGAAACTTCGCCAAGCATTACACCGACATGGAAATTGACCGAAGCCAGGTCTGTCGAGACGCGGATGGAACCAGTCGGGATTTTGCAAGAGCCATCAACATCTACAACTCACTCTTTATCAAGAACAGTGACGGAAGTACCAATTCTTTCAACAACGCTCTTTGGAAGCAGCTGAGCATCAGCATTTATTCCGGAACAAAGTACCCGGAGCAGGTCCTTTCCCTAGCACTACTTCGCTCCTGCCGTTTGCTTCAGCAAAATAAGAAGGGCAAAGAAAATCGCATTACGGCGTCTTTAGCCGGTATCACAAAAGCATTCTTAATTCGCAATTTCGGGGAGAATATGACCATGGGACTCGACCAGAACAACACCAGCCCCGCTTATATTACGGGACGAATCTTTGCGCATATGGAAAGTGCGCAGAAAAAGATTGACCCCGACAACCAGACTACCTACGCCAAACGGTTCTTTGAAAGAGTTATGACGAACCCGGCAAAAGCCATGCCGGAGCTTCACAGAAGTTTCCTGCTTTTGAAGAGCAAGGCCAAAGCAAATGGCATGAGAGGTCTTTATAATTCCTACGACAAGAAAATCATGGCTCTTATCGATATGCTGGGTGGCAACTACCCCGAACGCTTATCCGAAAAGCAAAAAGGTGAATTTTTAGTCGGATATTATCAGCAGCGAAGCGCAAATATCAAAGACGCTATGGAGAAGAAAAAACGAAAAACCGCTGAAACCGTACCTGATAATACAGATACTACGACAACCACTGTAGCATAAAAAGGAGAAGCAAAAATGTCTGAACTCATTAAAAATCCTATTACAATCGTTCTGGCGTTTGACGCGAAGAACTGTAACCCCAACGGCGACCCCGACAACGACAACAACCCGCGTCAATTCGAGGATGGAATCGGGTACATGTCTTCCGAAAGCATCAAATATAAGATTCGCAGCTATATCCGTGACAAGGTCTTTTTTGACGGTCTGGAAAAGGACGGACATGCGCTATATTGCAGCCCCGATACTTTTTCCATTGAGCGCAGCGTCAAAGAGTGCCTGGAGCCTTTTATCGGCAAAAAGACCAAAGGTATTCCCGATGACCAGCAGCTTGAGGCTTACAAGGAACTGTGCCGATATTACTATGATGCTCGCATGTTTGGGCTTGTGAATACGAGTTATTCCAACTGCAGCCTTCTCAGCCGCATCAAGGGTGCCTGCCAGCTATCTATGCCGATGTCCTATGACCCCATCGAAATCATCCCGATGACGATTACTCGCTGCTGTGTTGCTTCCGATGCTGAACGCAAAGGTGAAGATAAAGACGCCAAGAAGAATGTCAGTACCGACGAAAGTGATGATGGAGCCGAAAAGAAAACGAAGAACCGCATGATGGGCCGCCGGAGCATCATCAGATATGGCCTGTATCACATGAGCATCCAAATCAACAGTGCAATGGCACAGCGCAATGGTGTCACGATGGATGACGTTAATTTGTTGATTGATGCGCTGCAGCATATGTTCGAGGAAGATATGAGCTCCAGCAGAGCCCTAACGCTGCGTAAGTTGTTTGTCGTTGAACACACCAAACCGATGGGAAATGCTTATCGGGACACCATTGAGCGGGCACTGGCGGCTCGACTGAAGCAACCTAATGATGCACCTACATCTTATGAGGATTACGAGGTGACTTATCACCGCGAAATGCTGCCTGATGAGGTCAAGGTGACTGAGTATAATTATAACAGTCAAAGCGTTTGACAAAAACTAATAATTGCTGGTCAACAAAACTGTATAAGATTGAAAACACAATAGTCTGCCTCTTGTTAATACGTTGCAAGTGAGAACCTGCGGGACTACAAAAGTGATGCACTATGCCACATATGATTGAAACGATATTTTGCTATGGTGCGGAAATGCAGCGGCTGCAGGTAACACAACTGCCGTAAGAAAGGCTACAAAGCGGCCCATGAGGTCGCGTAAGATTATGCGCCCATCTGCAAACGCGGGTGGACGTTCTTTTTTTGCCAAAAATAAAAATAAAACGTGATAAAAACCTTGCACATCTGTGCGAATCAGATATAATAGCCCTAATAAGATAAAAATTGTGCCCTGACGGCATCTGAATTGGATGCTGCCGGGGCATTTTGTTTGTTAAGGAGAATTTGGGGCTATTCAACTTTTTCCGGGGGGGTCTGAATAACTCATGAGCACAAAAGTCCATAAAGGAGGTGAGCCACTTTGAAAGTACATAAAGGCTATAAATTTCGGCTAGAGCCAACAGAAGAACAGAAAGTCAAAATCAATAAAACGCTCGGCTGCTGCCGTTTTGTAT